>Ga0065720_1018882_pt1 | contig 70459 bp, 67 predicted proteins | sample Thericmetagenome_FD_59107 | JGI IMG/M metagenome (GOLD analysis project Ga0065720, IMG submission 59107) | Thermophilic microbial communities from the Joint Bioenergy Institute, California, USA of rice/straw/compost enrichment - eDNA_2 v2... | ecosystem: Engineered > Solid waste > Grass >...
GCTTGGAGCTCCATCGATCCTTTTGTTCCAAACAGAGTGAAGTTCTGTAAGGTATTAAACATTTTTAAAAAAATCTTTATTTCTTCATAATTTCGCAGAATATTTATAGGACCTGAATTGTATTACAACCAATAGAGATAGGTTGTAATTGAGGAATGGTTACTTGTTATTAGGATGATACTTTTGAAGAACAAGAGTTGCTGAAAATTGATTTTAAGCCAATCCCTCGTATTGTCCTGATGTATCCGGCTACAGTTGGATTAAAGTATCCAAAATTAGTCTTAAATCGGTGAGAAATTTTAAATTTGCAACAATTACAAAAAGAACACGATTTATGATGCTGAAGCTTAACAAGTTGATACAGTCATCCATCTAAAGGTCATTCACACCTTCCCTCTAAGTGATCCCCTGGTCTCTGTACCCAAGAATCTCTTTCATAAATCAAAATTTCTTCAGTCGAAAATGAATAATGCCCCTTTGTGGATGAGTTTGAGCATGACAAGTCAGTTGTACTTTTACCACAAACCCACTTATGGATCAATCCTGTTTTAGACAATTTTGCTAGTTATCTTAAATACCGGGAACTTTTAGGAAAGATGATTTACCTTCACTCGTTCTACTTGAGGTTCAGAGCCCTTCTAAAATGCTCGCCTAACTACTTGAAAATGATCCTTATCACAGTTATTCCCTGATGAAAGTTTTAGACCACCACATTACACTTCTTAGTTAGTGTTCTTCCCTAAAACTTAACAATCTATGAGAGTCAGGATCATTGAATTACTTGAGTACAATGCTGTAGGAAGGGCTAATTATCTTAAGAAAGAAGACCTTATTTATGGAACATTTCGTGTAATTAAAAGAGAATAGTAACCTGTGCCCAACTAATAGTAAGCGTGAATGGCCTGGACCTATTGAACCAATTTTTTGATAAATTCTTTCACTAATTAATATCTGATACCCCTATGAATGTGTGAGACTTATCAGGACAATTCTTTGCCATAGATCCAAGAACTTTTGAGACATATAGAGTTTCATAAAGATAAAAGATCAAATTATTATTATGATTATTAGATAGATATCACCAACAAAAAATTAATTTTGGGAAAAGTTGCTTTCTTTGATTGTGATGGCAACCTCCCTATTTTGTTGGAGAGGGCGATTTCTTTTGATAGGCATTGTTCCAGTGGCAAAGGCATTAAAGATTTGTTCAATAGTGGACTGTCTGATAGAGTACTGCATTATATTCATTTCACTCTTCTTGTCCTCGAACACACCAAACACCTTGCCGATACTGATTGAGGAATCAATGCTATATCTAAAGAAAGATTGGAAGTGTTCAATGAGCCTGACTCCCTTGAAGTGCTCTTGTAGGAGATGATGGACTTGCTGTCCGTTCTTCTCGATCAAGATCCACTCAACAAGGTATTCAACAGAAACACTTCCTTTCTGTAGCTCATAGTAGATAGGAGCGCCAACCCCTGCTGGGCTAATTTCGTCCTCTAGATGGGCAGCTCCAGCATTTTGAAGTAATTCCCTTACGCCGTGATAATTGAGTAATGCGTTTGGCTTAGATCTAAGAGCCTTGACTGTTTGTGCTATGACTTCCTTGGTAGGGAGATTTACCTTTATTTCAATTTCATATCCACCTCCGTACTTAGACTTGATATGTTGAGAGCTTCCTATGCATCTTAAGTTCCCTTCAACTTGGATGGCCATTTTGGTAGCGAGAGCCTCAGCTTCTTCCATTGAATGAGTTGTTAGGATGACTGAGGAATGCTTTCTTTCAGTTGAGATTCTTGAGATAACATCCCACATAAATCTTCTGGCTTCAGGATCCATACCATTTGACGGCTCATCTAGGAATACGATAGGAGGATTTCCAATCATAGCAATAGCAACTGAAAGCTTTCTTTTGTTACCCCCACTGTATGTACCTGCACAAATGTTCTCAAATTGCTTTAGATTCAGGTCGTGTAATTGCTTCTCAATTAAGGCTTCCCTCTTATCAGCCGGAATTCCCTTAATAGCAGCATACAATTCGAGATGTTCTCTGGAAGTTAGATTTTCAAGGAGGGCATCAAATTGAGGACAATACCCAATGAATTGTCTGGCCTGGCTCATTTGAGAAGGAATCTTGTAGCCATTAATATAAGCTTCACCCGCAGTAGGCCCAACTTCTCCTGTCAGCATCTTGAAAGTGGTAGTCTTGCCAGCACCATTAACACCAAGAAGGGCGAAACATTCTCCATTTTTAATACCAAATGAAACCCGATCAACAGCAACCTTCTTTCTACCATCTCCAGTTCGGTATACTTTCCTGATTTTGTCAACTTTGATAGCATATTCAGAAGGCTTGGCATTCTGAACTCTGATCATTTCTTCTTCTACGTCATCATCCAATTCCTTTGGGACATAAGGCACCTTCCTATTCAGAGTAAGTATATTTTATAATTCAATGTACGCATCAAAGCATTTGGAAAAAATCTGCTTTGAACTGAAAAATTCGACAACGAACAGTAGGATGAAATAGATAACACTCACTATGAAGAGGGAGAGGACATCTCCTCCTGCTACATCAATACTCCAGGAGCTAGTATCAGAATCGAGATTTCCAATAAAAGCATACAGATCCTTGCTAGCAATATTAACAAATTGCAATAATATACTTACTTAGACAAGTTGAGGAAGCCATTGGCCATACCGAAGGTAGGTAAGAGTCTGAAGGCCCATTGAAGCGATCTAGCGGTCTCTCGAGTACTTTCAATGATTCTCAAAACAGTAAGGGTCACTCCTCCAATAAATCCTGCCACAAAGTTGAAGAAAAAGGTGGCCATCTGGGCTGTTCCGTACTCTTTAAAGAGGAAGGAGGTCAGGTATACAAAAGTAGTCATGCTTGCACCATATCCAAGGAATATTGCCCAAAGCACTCCATACTTATCGCCGTCTATAATGGAGCTGGCATCGAAGGCTAAGGCCATCAGAGCACTAAGACATCCTGGGATTAGGTATTTGAAGAAATCAACAAAGAAGTTGGACAGCCAATAAGCTAGAAGTGAAACTCCAGATACAAGTTGTTGGTGTTTTATGTTCAGTTCTCTTTCTTTGACAATGAAGGTTACCACACTAGCTGGGATAAAGCTCATACCCATTGAGAAGATGAAGGAAATGGTAATACCATCAACAGTGTTTTCAAGTGTTTCTAAATTCTTGGGGTTCGGGAATGGGGATATAATAACATTAATCTTCTTAGTGGAGCTGGTGGCATAAGAAAGGATAGCACTATTGATTTGATTAATGCCAAATACAGGAGATTCTTGAGCTCTTGTATCGACTAATACAGTATAGTCAAAGGAATTAGTCGAGATGTCCATCTCATCAATGAAAACACTGAATTTTCTGAAAGGATCAACAGTATCTCTCTCATTCTTCATGAGAGTATCAAGATCTGCGACTGTTGTAACAGGCTCCTTCTGAACTATAAAGTAATTTGTATCGAGTTTATCAGTCAAAGGAGAGACGCTGACAGCTGATGGAGTGTTTTGATTAACAAGGACATTGTTAACACCATAATAGTCGTCAGTAATTCTAATTGGGATAGGGTTAGTGATGGTTTGTGCCTTAGTGATAAGGATACCAATGATAATCATAATAACAGGAAGGAAGAGCTCGCAAAAAAGACCTTTTTGATCCCTTTTGAAGTAGTGTATTCTCTTCATGATCAAAGCAATAGAGTGGGTCCAGAAGATGTTCCACCTTCCTTTGATTCTGTCTTTAGCTAGATCAAAGTCATCTAGGGGATCTTTAGCACCTGATTTATCCATTTTCTGATTGCCCTTCTTCTTGTGAGTTGTGATTCTTGCGACGTTGAGAAATACTTCTTCAAGAGTGGTCACAGAAACACCGTAGCTAGTAACTCTGAGATCCTCCAGATGCTTATCAATATCCTCAAACATGTCTCTAAATTTTGGTGCGGTCTCCATTGGCAATTGAAATGCGACCTCAGCAGATACATTAGACATCAATGTGGCTTCAGGAATCCATCTCTTCACCATCTCAATGATAGGCTCACTCCTGTCATTGATATCCTTTTTGGCAAAGGTCAAGCTGTAACCAACTCCAAACTTAGTCTTTAAGAAGAGAGGCCTTCCCAAACATTGAAGCTTTCCGTCTCCCATGATTCCGATTCTGTCACCAAGGTAATCAGCCTCATCCATATAGTGAGTAGTTAACAAAATAACTTTTCCCTGCTTGTAGTTCTTGAGCATATCCCAAAGTTTTCTTCTCGCAGAGGTATCCATACCAGCTGTAGGTTCATCAAGAAGGATGAACTTAGAGTTGCCAATGAATGCAATAGCAATAGAAAGTTTTCTCTTCTGACCTCCAGAAAGATTCTTTGAAAGGTCGTTTCTCTTTTCATAGAGATCCAAGTCCCTAATTATGTTTTCAACTTCTTGTTTAATAGTCTTTGGATCAACTCCCTTGAATGCTGCAAACATTTCGAGGTGTTCTTTTACTGTCAGATCATCAAATAGCACATTATGTTGAGGACAGACACCCATATTCTTTCTAATTTGATCAATGTCTTCAGTGATATCTTTCCCAAAAATCTTCGCCGATCCTGATGTGGGTGCAAAGAGTCCTGTTATCATATTGATTGTTGTGGTCTTTCCTGCACCATTGTGTCCCAGAAGAGCGAAAATTTGACCCTTATACATGTTGAATGAGACACTTTCTACGGCCAATTTGCCAGTAGGAAAAAGTTTCCTGAGTTTCCTGATAATAATTGACTCTCCAGTATCATCTTGAACTTTAAGGGCGGGATCGGTTTCTTCAAAGTTTTCAGGGTCCATGCCTTCAGGGACAATACTATCATTGATTTCAAATGAATCATGAACTCTGGGATCCGCCTTCTTTCTTTGGATACAAAATAGAGGATGTTTTCTGATCCCGAATTCACTCGGCAAAATTTGATCTAGGTACAATGTCAAGAGATAGAAAATGACAACATCAAGGCCCATCCAGAGGTAATGGTAGTATATTTGATAATTGAAGAGTTTATAGCCATAGTTGTCTGCAGTAAGTCCAAGGCCGGAAGCTTCTAGATTGGCCATATGAGCGAAAGCGAGAGATAGTGAAGCGCCGGGACCGATTGAACACCAGAACTTAGCTTCTTTTGAAGCTTCATCTTTGTTAGAAAGAGTGTCTAAAAATCCAAGAGCAAAGTAAATGACGAATGCAACAACATTCCCTACTTTAGCCCTGGTGAAAAAGACACTAACAAAGAATCCCAAGGACATAGTAGCCATTGAGAATAGCCAATGCCAAAGGAAAACAAAAATCCATGAAGTGTTCTTGAAGAAAAAGTTAATAAGTTCCAGGGATACAACCAGAGAAATGAGGGTGAAGATTATGAAGTAATGGATGAACCAAGACAAGTACCAGGCATTATTTTGTAGGCCCATCATCTTCATACCTTCACGAATTCTTTTCTCTTTTTCTTTTAGAAGCAAGTTCACCATTCTTAGGAAGGGCAGAAGCATGGGAAGAGTTAACAGATATTGAGTGGCGCCTCTAAGATCTCTAGCAATTGTGTCAAGAGTGTGCTCTGGCACTGTTACAGAAGCAAATTTTGGCTTAATTTTCGCATTAGTATCTCCGGTTGCTCTTCTGAGGATGAAATTATCAAGCCAGTTTTGCACTTGGATCAATCCATTTCTTCCAAATTTTGAAACTTGAGAGACTTGCTCCTCCTCAAGAACAGTAATTTTAGGATTTGTAGTTTCGGGATGATCGCCATTAGAGGTGTTAAATCTTAATATATATTCATATTCATTATTGACGTTATATTTTGTCAGGACCACAGCAAAGCAGAGACGACTGTTAAAAGACTTTCCATAATCAGAACTTCTTACGAAGTCATGAATATCATTGTCTGAGTCAAAGAATATGTATTGATAACCCATAGCTAAAAAGATTAAAATAGTTTCGGAATTAAATTACAGGTGAGATATCCAGCTAAGTCTTGGATCACAGGTTCAGACTGAGGTGCTAAACCAACAAGGCCACCGCTTTCCTCATTTACGTTGAGGCTGCACTTTTTAAGGAGTGTTGGTGCATCACTTGATTCGATGGAAAGTGCCATAGAATAGTATGAGGTCTCAGGTATGGTTTTAGGAGGACTGCTATCTCTGAAGACCTTAAAGAGCAGACACATTAAAATGGGAACTAAGAGCTCTACACAGGAGCAAACCCAATTCCTTTTCCATAAAGTTGTATTTTTTCGAATGAGGGCTTTCAAATGAGAACTATGCATATTTGAAAATGTTTGATAAGTTTTCAATTACAACAGAGAAAAAGCAGCTACTTATATAGACTGAATTAAAATTTAATATATCGGTATGAGCAGAGAAGTGTCGAATTGGCCCTACTGGTAAATGCAAGACCTCTGGAATATGAATCTGATATTCATTTCTAGCCATTCAGCACAAGAATTAGACTGATAGGCTGGCAGGTTTAATTCAACGACCTTAGTGTATAAATACAGATATTTTTAGGATTCTGTTAAAATTCAATAATCCAGAATAAGTATGATATCTCCAAAAGTAATTCCGCTTATAAGCTTTTCCAGCAGGACATGTGCTTGTCCTACTCTAGACTCAGCTCCTGTCTTATGAAGTGTTGTCAGTAATGCGTTTTTTTGTCAGAATTTCAAGTTTAAAGTCCATTTTGCCTTAATCTCCATAAAATAAAATTTAGTGTTTTAAGAAACACTGTATGTTAAGGAGACTGAGATTAAGTAATTATGTAACTCCTTGTGGGTAAGTTTCTCTCTTGTATACATACACGAAATAGCTGAGTTAGTGTCTAAATCATCTGAGGATAAGAAAAAGCTAATCAATGAAAATCAGATCTAGTGTGGTTGCATGCTTTTTCAATGTTTTAGTTAAAATGGATTATATATATATTGAATGACACTAACTCTTCGAACTTTGTATGTCTTATCGTAGAGTTTTAAGTGGAATACTCCTCGAGTAGGTGAAAGTAATAGTTCACTGCTATGGCTCCACGAGTCTTTTAGTAGCTAATTTAAATTACCTTAGGCAGAAAAGATCCTAGTAAAGAGATCCCTATCCCGAAGTAAAAGGAGAAATGTGAATAACTCTCATACTGGAGTATAATCCCTCACTAGTAGCGTATTCTCTAAACATCGCTCTAAGCATCACATTATTCATAGAAGAACAGTAGAAGATTCTATCTTGATTCATCATATTAGTCAGTCTCATCAGTAGCATTCAGGATGTATTTGCACCAACTCCATCTTTGCATCCTTCAGAGACTAATCACAAGGACTATCTTTTTCTTTCATAATATTATCTCTCACAAAGTCAAAGAGTAATTTGACTATCCATTAACCTAGTATGGGATTGCATTAGAACAATTCCTCCAGATCTAACATCTATTTAGAAGTTAGGCTTTTCCCTCAAAAATTCAAATTTTTTGATTTGTCCAAATGATTAAAATTCTTCATAATGTACCCTAACCTTCAAAATGACTTAATGTCTCTCACAGCAGGTCTTAATTACTCTCACGTCAATCACACAATCTTATGAATTCAGTTCCCTCATGTAGTGCCCGCTTCTGCTCTTAATTTATCAGGTAGAAGAGTAGTTTCAGGGGCTACTGAAAATATACAAATCAAGGAAGAATTAATAAACAGTTCATTTATGGAGACTAAACTACGTTTCTAAAATAGAAAATATACACAATTTTAGTCATCCAATAGGATAGATCCAAAGTGCCTATCATAATGAATGGTGGGCCACAATGATCTTTTTCAATTTTCTCTATCTTTTTTTCTTGAAATACAGTATTTTATTTGATCAGAAAGTACTTGAGCTTTTTGTTTACAGAATAGATTAATTTTATTTACATTTGACTATATCAGAGAAATGTGTTTGAATCTTGCCTTCTCAGCGGGATGCTTCGCATGTCAGGCTTGCGCCCAATGCTGTGGAGCAACAGTGGGAAAGTCTTTTAAGCAGCAAGTTCGTCTCGCTTATGTTATGTTTGATGCCATATTTGTTGGAATAGCTATCTTGCTTTTATATTATCTCTCAAAGTGGCTTCAGCCCTTCGCATTATTCATCAGTTGTCCTGCGGGGAATGAGGGCCTATCATGCCTTGGTGTTTCAGCTATTTTTAGAATGAGTTTTGCACTGGTGGCTCTTCATGTATTTATCCTGATATTTTTATTCATGAGAAATGGATGCTCCAGATCTACGAATGAAGATATATGGATGTTCAAAATTATGCTTGTTGTAGGAGTCTTTATTGGTTCATTCTTTATCTCGAATGACTTCTTTGCCAAGTACTCAGTGCTAGCTATGTATGTGAGTATTGTCTTCATCTTGTTCCAGATCGTCATGATCATTGATTTATGTTATTTGTGGAATAAAGCATGGATTGAACGCTATGACGCTGGAGAAAACTGCTATGGATATCTTCTTGTCTTTCTCACTGCCGGCATCTATGGGTTCTTGCTTTATTTCAACTATAGATCATACCAACTCTTTGATAATTGCCATAATGGGACACTTGCAGTCACTGTAAATCTGATTCTAACAATCATATCTTCAGTTTTGATTGTACTGAGACTTCACCCAGATGGATCCATCTTCACTAGTGGAATGGTTGGATTATATACGACTTATTGGGTTTGGTCAGGAATGACTAGTGTTGATGATTCCTGTAATGTTTGGACCACTGATGAATCCACAATAAATATTCAGTTAATCGTTAACATTATCTGCATTATAATTTCTCTCTTCTATGTTTCTCTTTCGGCCCAGCAAAACACATCTGGAAAAGTGGAACTAGCTAGTAACCTGATGGCTGATGCTGAGGATAATGAAAAGGATGATGATTATGAAGACGAGGAGAATGGAAATAGAAATAGAAATAGAGGTGAAAAGAAGAATAAGAAAATGAGAAGTCAACAACAGCAAGATGATGAAGAGGAGGAAAGGCCTGTCAGAGGAAGATTAGCTGATTATAGAACTAATACTCACATCAACTTCCACTTGATCATGCTGGCAGCCGCCTTTTATATCTCAATGTTGTTGTCAAATTGGGGTAATCCCTATATTGATAACAAAAATGTTGTTGTCTTCGCTGCTAATTCTACAGCTTCTTGGGTCAAGATTGGAACTGCTTGGTTCACTCAGGTTTTATATATCTGGACAATTATTGCTCCTAGATTATTCCCAGACAGAGACTTTTCTTAATTAAGATTGTATTTTGGGGTATTTTCCATAAAGTTTTATGTCGTAATGGGATATTTGCATCAAAAAATTTTTTAAAAGATGGTAAAAGGCAATAATTTCAGGTATAGAGACCAGAGACCAATATTAGAATTGTTCTGTTCGAGCTGCTTTATATAAAGCCTATAATATTCGACATTTTTTTTTTTTGTTTGATCTTAAAGAACTATATCATAAATTGAAGCCCTTCTAGTCATTGTAAAGGCCAATTAATTGTCTAGTCCTGAATCTATTCACACTATTTTTTTGAATATTTATGAGAATTACAAAGGGTTTGATATCAAGAAAGTGAGAGAATAATTTTATTTCAGACAGTATCTTTAAGCGAATAAGATTTTATCAGGATGGACACACTTGAAAAGAAGAGAAGGCTTAATCCTAAGGAGGAAGTTAAGAAAGAGGAAGAAAAGGTTGTTGACCAAAGAGTATCCACAAATGATTCCGTGGTCTAAAAGGTTCTAGGTCTTCATAAAGTTCAAGAATTCTGAGGGAGCAGAACTGGATTACAAGCTTGAAATGTCCTTGGACACCAGTGTAGCAGAACTCTCAGAAATGATCAATAAGCTCCTCGCAAATGAGGAGAAGGTTCCATATTCATTTTTCTTCGAGACCTTGGAAGTAAAGAATTTCGATATGGAGAATTAATTGTAAGATCCAAAAAAGTTTGAAGGAAGTTCTCAAAAAATTCAAGAAAATTACCACCGAAACTGTTATCCCCATTACCTATCACCCAGAAAGTCTTTTTGTGGTCAAGCCCATCACCCGTCAATCTAGCTCCCTTGAAGGTGATTGACATCTTGTTTTATGTTTAAAATGTATAGGCCATACAGAAGCAGTCCTTCAGGTCGCTTTCAGTCCAGACAGCAAAGTTCTAGCCACAGCATCAGGAGACACCACAGTCAGAATCTGGGATATCCTGACAGAAACACCTGTACATACATGTGAAGGCCATAAAAACTGGGTCCTTGTTATCGCTTGGTCTCCCAATTGTAAAATGATTGCCTCTGGATCCAAGGATAATACTGTCCGTATTTGGAACGCATCTACTGGACAGGAAATTGGAAACCCTCTTAAGGGTCATACACAATACATTACCAGCCTTTCCTGGGAGCCTATGCATATAAGAGCTGAGCCCAAATATTTGGCAAGTTCTTCCAGGGATGGAACTGTCAAGATCTGGAATATCTTGAATCAAACTGTGGAGGTCTCACTCAGTGGTCATTCAGCCGAAATCACAAAAGTAATAGAAAGTTACCCAAAAAATTATATCCTTTAGGTCATTTGGGGTGGCCAGGGACTAATTTACTCTGCTTCTAAAGATAGAACTGTCAAAGTCTGGAAACCAGATGGCCAGCTTGTTCATGATTTGCAGGGTCATGGCCATTGGGTGAACAGTCTGTGTGTTCATACCGACTATGCCTTGAGGTAAACAAAAGAACTATGAGCATAGTTATTTATTTATATAGGACTGCTTGTTACTCTGAAAAGGAACTCGAAACAGATAAACCTGAGGAAATGCAAAAGATTGCTTTGGAGAGATATAACAAAGCAAAGGGAAATATGGATGAGAGACTTGTTTCATGCTCTGACGATCAGACCCTGTATATGTGGGATCCCGTAAAAACAAGTAAACCTGTCGTCAGAATGACTGGGCATCAGCAACCTGTCATACATGTATATTTTCTAACAATTGATTAAGACATTAGGCTCAATTCTCACCTGATGGAAAATATCTTGTCAGTGCTTCCTTTGATAAAAGTTTGAGACTTTGGGATGGTGTTACTGGAGCATTCATTACAGTCCTTAGAGGCCATTTTTCTCAAGTTTATCAAGTACTCTTATAGGAAAAGTAGAATAACATGTAGGTTGCCTGGTCTATTGACTCAAGACTATTTGTTAGTGGAAGTAAGGACAGTACCTTAAAAGTCTGGACAATGAAATCTAAAAAAATGATGTTTGATTTACCAGGACATGCTGATGAAGTAATGAATTACTGGCTTTAGTATAATTAATTTAGGTTTACAGTGTTGATTGGAGTCCTGATGGTGAGAAGGTCGCCTCTGGAGGAAAGGATAGACTTGTAAAGATTTGGAGACATTAAAACTTTGTTTTTGAAATATATATTTGGAGTTTGAATATGTAGTTGTATGAAATGCTCATTATTTTTCTGTCAAATATTCTTGTAACCTCCAGTCACAATCAACAGATCTAAGAGAATAATTTACAAAATCTTTTTCTCATGAGGAAACACAAATCTTAAACATAATGTATTTAGTATACTGTATAATGCACTCAATGATGAACTAATACAAAAAAATTTAGTTACAGTCTGAATAAGAGCCCAAGGTAGTGTAGTGTTTATACAGAGAAATTGTTTCAGTTTCAGAACTTATTTAGCCTAGACAGGATCTTGCCCTTTTGCTCATGATATTACGAATCTCTTCCTGTGTATAGGTTTCCATCTGATACCACGCACTACTCTTTATATCGCTGATACTCATTCTCTTTTTAGGATCCTGTTTGATTAGTCCTTCAATTAATACCTTGAGTTCTTCACTCAATTTGACTTTGCCTTGCATACATCTTTCATAGGCTGTCCAATATGCACTTGGATTATTCAATAAAAGGTCATATAGATCATAACCGCATATCTTTGTTTCTTCATCGTAGGGGAAACCTCCAGTCATTAAAATAAAAAGTATTATTCCAATTGAGTACATATCAGAAGCCCTATAATCGTCTATAGCCCTTTGATTCTTAATTTCAGGAGCCCTAAAATTTTTAGTTCCGTTTCCAAAAATCATAGAGTCGCCTTTTCTGTATGCAAATTCAAAGTCAATGATTTTTAATAAGTAATCTTCCCCAAGAAGGAGATTTCCTAACTTGAGGTCCATGTGTGCAATATTGTGGTAATGTAGATATTCAACTCCATCAATAAGCTGATGGAAATATGTTCTGCATAATTTTTCATCTTTATACATTGATTCCTTCATTACTAATTCAGCAAAATTGCCATATGGAGCCAATTCCATAATAATATAAGGTGAGTCCTGAATCCTTTTGTCTACCAATGAAGACTTGGATTTTGCGTCCAGAATTTGAATAATGTTGGGGTGAGACACTTGAATGAATCTTGCTTCGTTGTAATAAAAGCTGATAGAAGAAGAATTGCTGGGATGATAGGCCTTCAAGACAAAGTGTTTATTGCGTGATTCTGAATGAGCGAGGAATATCATTGGCTTAAACTGACAAATAGAATTGATGATTTTTAGATCAATGTAATTATCCTGAGCTGGGGTCTTAAGGGATTGAAGAGTCTTGGTCTTAAATGAAAGATAAGGGGTTTTGACGCTCATTGGACTGAAGGGATTAGTTATGTGTAGGTGGTTAATGTGTATAGGAGAAGAAACCTGAATTTTGATGTTTAAGTTAAACTTTATAACTTATTAGATCAAGCTATCTAATAGAAAATCTGGTCTCAAACAAAAGCGAAGTCTGAACAGATGCAATTACTGGAATCTTTTCTTTTTCTCATGAAGGCTTCTCTTTTACATTCTCTTATGGAAGATAATTATTTTCGTACTGGTATCAAAGGGTTCTACCATTTTTCCCCTTCATCCCCTAAACCACGCCTAGTTGAGAGAGACTGCATGCATAAAAATGTGTTCCTTATTACAAAATATTGAATAGAAGGTATCTCTGATAATAAGAAAAAAATTACCCTCTTTACGTCACGCACTGTTGTGTTGAAAATTTTCCAATGATTCTTCAAATTATTTTCTCTCAAAATACCTTAATATTAAACATTGAAAATCTACCAAGTTGTGACAGTTGATCTCGGAAAGCTCATTAAATTCTATTATTTATATTCATATTACTGAAAAATATCTTCAAAAGCACTTTCAGAAACTCAAGAATTTTACTTTCCAAAGAAATATCTATGACAAAGGCATTTCACTTAAGCTAAACTGTATCGCCATTTCGGCAACCTTTTTAATCATAACTTCATCGTTATATGGGAAAATTTTAACATCATCAACTTCATTCAGTTCCTCATACACATTTTCAATTATTGGTTCATAATACTCCGGCATCTTTCTGGTATCTTGTAACAAATAAATCATCTTCTCATACTTTCCCTTATTTATATGGTCATGCTATATGCCTTTCTCCTTGATATAAATCATTCCCACAGAACATTCGTAATTCTCAGCAAAAATTTTGATATCACTCACTCTTCCTTGATAGTCGAAATCCTCAAGTCTTTTTAAGTGTTCAGGAAGGGATTTGCCATCAACTTCAGAAAAAGAAAGATGAAGTATCACATTGAAATCTTTTTAGAAGAAGAGTTCAGAAATAATATTGATCAAAGTATTAGACCAAATTATATTTCCCCAATATAAAAGAATACAAAGAATACTCCTAAATTGGTAAGCCAAAATAAGATAATTAACATAGAAATCTGACAAGTCTATCTTTACCTCAATTAATTTCCCAAATTTAAATTCATCCCCAATTGCACATTGAGCTCCTTTCTTCTGTCATACATTAGCAGGATGTCATGGCTCCTTTGATACAAATACCAAGGTATCAGCACATTTATCAAGAAGAGAATGACAGAATTAAGAAAATAATAGCCCAACAGTGACCAAAGTGATGTGCACTTTATGTCCAAAATCGTATTTGGAAAGTCTAAGCTATAAAACTTTTCAGAATACACTTCAAAATCAATCTCCTCAGCCCAAAAGAGTCTTACAAGATTCCAAGTACTGATCATAAAGGAGATCCCGTATAACTGTAGACAATTCGCCTGTCCCTCAATATTTTTGTTTTACCAAACCCAAGCATTCCTATTATGCTACAGGGAGATTTGATGATCTAGGAGTTGTCTAAATATATCTAGAGAGATTCAAACTTGACAATTAGTAATAAAAAGAATCTTTTGGACTCCTGGAATTTATGGCAAGGAATGCGATAAGGAGACAAATCTACAGGTACAGAAAAATTTCAGTTCTTCTTGTCTCCATTATGGTCCAGAGTAGAGCAACATACTTCTAGATCTTCATTGAAGGCTATTATAGGCTAAAATAAAGTAAAATCTTTCCCAGTATTTAGAGAAATAAAAAAGTTTCTTTATAAAATTGAGAAACAAACATATAATTTAGGCGAATCTCTGACAGATATAACACCTCCAAAAACAAGACCAATCCTGAGATAATCTACTACCAGTCGAACCAAAAGAACATCATCTTTTCTTCTGGATTTCCATGATAAGAAGTAAGTATACATTTTGAAACATTTTACAAAAATGAGAAAAATGTTTATGAATCCTTTGATTGAAACCAAGCTTAAAGCCACTCCAATTATCATCAAAACCAACATGACAACAATCAGATTATCATAGAACTTAAATCTTCCGGTGAGGCCATTACTTATCCTATCAAGTTCTGAATATTGTCTTTCCAAAATTTCAGGAGAGGCTGGGTTGATCATTTTTAGAGGAATAAACTGCGTTTTATGTACACTTTCCTTTGTGATAAAAGGTTCACGTGGATTGTCTTCACTAATGTCACTTGACATTGTTGATGACTTTATTTTTTTATTGTAATTCTTTCAATAATCGCTATGAGTAAATAGCACAAAGATATTTTGCTTTTGCGCCACAACAAAACTTAATTTGAAACTCTTATCTTCAACAATTTGGTTTATTGATTATGCTAGGTTATACAAATTGATTTTTGAAACTTGATTGCTAGCTTTTCAGGAATCGTATAGACATTGAAAAAAATGCTCGTGCATTGTTTCTTGGCCCTTATTAAAGTTAATTTATTAAAATGGCTTCTCTGAGACTTTAAAGGATCATGGTTTAGTCCATTACTGCGTTCTCAAAATCACTAGATAAAAGTATTTAACTAACGAATGGTGACTTTAGAATGCACTTATTCTGGCCAAAAATGATGTATCTACTCTCTGACTTGCATAAGACATTTGTTATTTTTTCAATCCTGATTTCATTTTCTTCAGAAAAAGTTTTTCTAAATATGTATCTATAAATATCTATATTAATTGACGTGTTCAGTTTTTAACACCCGTACCTCTATCAAACAATCTAAAATACTATTCGAAATGGAGTTAATACTCCTAATTAATTCTGGTCAAATTTTGGTATAAAAATCTAGTCGAAATTTGACAACGTAGTCCAAATTTTAATTATTAAAAATGCAAACCTTTGAAGAATCTGATCACTTAATCCACGAAAAACGAGATCAGTACGATGATGGGAAACCTCATCCTATTAGCTCTTTGATAAGAGCTCAATTCACAAGAAAAGTCTTCTCTATCGTTGCTATCCAATTACTTTTCACAACTTTTATCTGTGGTTTATCTATGAAATACCCAAGTTTTGCTCAATTCCAAGCAAACTATAGCTATTTGTTTATCCTATCAATAATTGGTGTTTTGGTGACTACTATCATTTTGAGTTTCTCAGACAATCTCTCGAGACGGGTTCCAATCAATTTTATTCTCCTTGGCCTTTTTACTTTCTTTGAAGCTTACCTTGTCTCAATAAGTTGTCTTCTTGCTGGTGTGGACATAGTGCTACCTGCTGTTGGTCTTACTGCTTTTACTGTATTAGGATTAACCTTATACTCTAATAAAGCTCAAACAGAAATCAGGACTTTAGTAGGATTGCTTATTTCCACAAATGCTGCATTGTTGGGAATTGTTCTGGTTTGGATATTCACTGATTTTACTATCCTTGAACTTTTGATCATGTTCATTTGTGCCCTTGCAAGTGGAGTGTACTTTGTTATCGATGTCAAAGCAATTATTAGCAAGGATAACCTTGTTAGCATTGATGACTATGTTAGAGGAGCTATGATTTTGTATACAGACATCATAAGGATCTTCTTGAAAATTGTAGAAATTTTAATGAAGTTAAAGAAGGAATAATACTTTTATTCTATAACCTGTGTAAATATTTTGCCAAGTCGAATATCAAGTATTCATTTTTGTCTGAATTTGTTTGCTATAGAATTTCTTTCTGAAAAGTTTTGATTAAGCAATATCTTCAAAACTCTCTCTAGGATAATTATATGATGCATTAATCACAATTACAGCCTTCTTTTTTCCTCCATTAATCTTTTTTTAATGTTTCTGGATTCTATTCCAAACTATCTGAATATGTCCATTTCTATAATTAATGGCTTTATTCAATTGAATATTCATAGAGTAGTGAAAAGTAACCTTGACGATTAATGACAAGATGAGTTTGCTGACTATATGACAGTATCAAAAGTTAAGAGTTCCGACATTTTTAATGAAACAATTCTCTCTGTGAGAGATATAAAATAATCAAATAAAACTTATTTAAGAAAAATGAGTCATAAAAAGGACCCAAAGTTTCTCTCTATAGCAGATTCGCGTAGAGGCTCTGTCGAGTCGATCGTATATGAGAAGCTGAAAAAATTTGATGTAACGCTTTTACTCTTCCATAATATTTCTAGCGATTAGTTAGTATATTCGCGAAACCTATTTTAAAGAGGACTAAAGAGGAAATAGATGACATCTTAGATGCTTTTGAGACAATTCAAGTCTTCAATGACATCAAAAACCAGAGGGAAGAATACGACTTTAGAGAGCTTCTGTATCATTGCTATAAGAAAATGATATATGAACCACATAACAAGGGAGAAATCATCTATCATGTTGGAGATCCTTCGAACAGGATTTATATCGTGTTGAAAGGCAGTGTAGAACGCTTTAAGAGGAAAAGCGATGAGGAACTGAAGAAAGAACTGAAAGAAGTCCAGGAGTATACATATCAAAACAGGCATAAAGCACAGGGATCATTTGAGCTCATAAGACATCTTGAAGAAATTAAGCTGATTCTTGAGAAGAAAAAATCAGGCAATGAGCATACTAAAACTAAAAAAAATCCACAAGAAATAGGGAGGTTGCTCAAGAGAATAAAAGCGATGCATTCTAGCTTAATGGCATTTGATGCTTTTAAGAATTTTCCAAATGAAGTAGAAGCCTTCAGCATTTTCTCAAATTATCCTGATCATTGCGAGGAATACTTTGAGGGGCCTTTCTGTAAATACAAGAAAGAAAAAGTTGTTTCTTCAGGAGATAGTTTTGGCGAGTCTGCTTTGAAAAATGAGGTATATAGAGATGAGGTTATAGTAGCTAATTCTGATGTCCATCTAGTTTGGATTGACAAATTCGATCTCAAGAGAACTATTGAAAAAGTTGAAAAAAGGCTCATAGCTAAGTGGAAGCTCTTTAAGGAGTTTTTATCTACTGATAATCACGAAATTATTTTAGCTTACAGCCGTGTCTTCAAAGAGAAGAGATACCGTTTAAATGAAGCTATTTATTGTCAGGGAGATCAAGCTCATGACGTATATCTAATAGCAGATGGAGAAGTTCAAGTACGCTCTCTTATTCTGTTTATGAGACAGTTCTAGATAGTAAAAAGTGAGGGAAAAGAAGGAAGCCAGCATGAACTTTCAGGTCAGAAAAAGAGACAGAAGGCTGAGAAAACTGTATTAATTTCCTAGATAAAAGATTAATCTTCATTAGGTAGCAAAAATCACTCCTGTCACACTGTTTGGAGAAGGTGAAGTCTTTTTGAATATCCCAAGAGAATATTCAGCAATTTCTCAAACTGATAATGCTCTTGTATATACTTGTGGAGGCACTGTAAAAATTATTCATGGGTTGATTTAAGAATTAGGAATTCAAAGCCTTAAAAAGCAGGTTCATAGAACAATTTAGACGATTGAAGGACAAGTCTGAAACTGGAAGATCCCACTGGAGAAGAAGCTCCCGTTCCTTCAGGCGAGATGATGATGCATTGAGTGTTTTGAGCCATTCTCACCAGACTACAGAGTCTTCAAGAGGTGATGACGCTGAGGGAAGCGTTCTTAAAAGGTTCTCAAGGCATTTTACTTCTCAAGAAAACAGCTCTGGGCATCTAAGTATAGCTAGTCATGGGAGATCTAAATCAGGTGATGCTAATGATGGCCAGAGTCAAAGCAAATATATGCTAAGTCCGCCTATGGCAAAAAGAGAATTACAGCCATCTCATTTCCGTTCCTTATCTTCCCAAAGACTCAATTCAAATCATTCAGAAGAGATTACAGATAATATCATCATGATTCCCTCACTCCCCATTGCTGATACTAAAAATAAGACAGAACCCAAACAATTCTTATTGAAGCTAAGTGCCTATGAAAAAGCCAGTCCTACACATGTAGATAAACCAGTCACAATGCCTTATGCTGAGCAAGATGATGACTCCTTCCAGCACATGGTCAAGCAGAAGCTGACTCTATTTGAAAAGAAATATGAGCATGAAGGTCACCTTAAAGAAAAGGCACCAAGTCCACAACAGCGTCCTTTTGAAATTGATCTTGAGAAAAAGAATAAGAAGTCAATAGAACCAAAAAAATCTCAAAGTCCTGAATTCCCAAGAAAGAACTCTGCCAAAAAGAGACCAAATATCGCAATTGATGTGTCTGACCGATATGCATTCAAAAGAAAAAATAAACTTAGTATTACTGGAAGCAATCTCAAGGAACCTATTAAAGGAGATACCTCGCTGGATAGTGACATAGAAAAGGATGAAAGCATCGGAGATTTCCAAACTCCTTCTAAACCGACTGAAGAGTCTCTAACTTATAGGAATCTTCACACTGAGCCTTCAAATGGAAATATTATGAATAAACCGCAATCTCCTCAGATGCTAACAACATTGAACTCTCCAAAGGCAACCATTCGAGATGTTCAATTCGACTTAGCCACGTTAGAACTGGCATCACCTTTTAACAGAAAGCCTCGTCCATTTACAATGTCTGTCCATTCAGTTAGAACCCTAGATGCGCTCAAGATGAACAAAGGCATCTTTAAAAGGCCTGAGATACTTACATATACCTCAACTAATTTGAAGGAGATACAAGTGGCCCCTCACAGCGTTCGCAGTGACATGGCTGCTGCTTTTATGAGGACAACAATGACCTCCTCAAAGCATAATATGTTTAGGATAAAGCCAACTAGGCTTCATCTAGCTATGAAATATCAAAATAGGCCTCCTCCACTTTTGAATTCCCATCTCATTCTTAAATAAATTAACAAATATGTTGATATGAGTATCTCTTTTTCCTGTATTTTGTTATTCTTTTATAGCTTATGTTAAGTTGATTTTTGAGGGATTGACCTGAAAATCATCTTCTAAATTTAGATGTTTCATTAAATAAATATTATTACTATGACTTTCTAAAATGCAAAGAAATCCTTATAGCTATAATGATAACAGACTGCGTTCAAGAGAGAATGTTTTCAGCAGAAATGGCATGGAGATCGTAAATATCCTTTTGATTTTAATTAATTCTTTAGCTAGGAAATGACAAGTCAATGCAACATAATTATGTATATGAATCTCCAAGAAAGCTGCCAAAGGAGCAGGAGTATTTACAAAAGATTGATCGCATACGAAACAATAGTATAGATCTTCAGAGTCTCGCCATTTCAAATCCCACTGCGTATAATAATTATGTTTCAAACCTCGAAAAGATGAATGAGAATAATGATAAAATGGAAAAATATGCTAATTATATAAGAGAGCAAAAGGAAAGACTGGCAAAGAAGCAAGCGGATTTAAATAGCATAAATCAATTGAATGGACTTAATGTATATCAAAAAAACTTGTTTAATATGCATTAGGCTGGACTACATAGGCATCAAATTGCAACAGAGCTTGTTAAAGCAAGAGCATATGATCCTTCAAAAGTAGCCATAAGAGGATCTACTTCACAAAGTAGACCTAATAGTGGAATGTATGCAGATTTGAATAATGATGAAGAAAATGCTTATTTCAAGCACAAGCTGTTAGACGACTATGTAGCTGGGAATAATTTAGATGACCATTTGAATGGTTTTGCCAAAGAATTCATTAGAGAGCCACAAGTTCAACAAGGGCGATATAGCAGAGGAATCTCTCCTGTGAGGCAATCCTATGACGTTGGAACTGGTCCAGCTCCATTTTTCAACGATGGACTTGGACCTCAAAACTATCCTGAAACTGATAGATATCCCTATAACCCATCACCTGTGATGAACGGTTCATATACCCAACCTGTAATACAGCCAATCATCCAACCCCCTCAATTTAATGTAAATCCCATGCCACCTTATTCAAGTATGGTCTATCCAAATTATACGCCAAATCCAAATTATATACAAAATCCCCAGAGTATGGAGGCAAGTATATTAGCAAGCCAGGTTGAAAAGCAAACCCAATTACTAGAGGCAATTAAAAGTAAACTTGAAAAACCTGGCTCCGAAAGTTCAAGAAGAAGACTTGATTCCAGGGAATTAGATAAAAGACTCCGTGAAATGGAAAGAGAAAATGAATTAAAACTACAGCTAGCAAGGCAACAACAGATGATTGAGCTTTTGTCAAACAATCAATATCAACAAAAGGCTGATCTATTCCCTAAATACTATGACCCTCTGAATAACTATGGAGTTAGGCCTCAAGGAAATGATCTAAAAGATAAGATTATTGAGCAACAAGCGCAACTCCTTCAAAATCTTTTGAGTCAACCAAGTAAGAAGAAATAATTTACTTTTAAGTTAAAGGCTACGACTACCAGTATGCAATGCCGGGATATTATCCTTACCAACAATTTTATGATCCTTACGCATATTATGGTTATCCATTTGAAGAGAAAAAGTTAAGAAAAAAAGATTCTTCTAAAGTATTAGGAGAAAGAAGAAAAAGAAGGATAAAAAGAAAGACAAAAAGAAGAGACGAAGTGTAGATCCTTCTGATGACTCCGATAGAGATGAATCTCCTGTATTAACCCGATTATTTGACTTAACTGATAGGAAAGAAAAGGAAACCAGCAGCAACTTCAGGACCTTCCTCAACAGCAAACAAACCGAAGACTATCTCAAATTCAGCAACCTCAAAGGCCTTCCTTCAATCGCGGAGATCCAATGTATGATAGAAGAAGAAGGTAAAGCATACTAAGTCCAAAATAAGAATAATTAGACAAATCCTAACAAAGCTATCAGTGATGGGCTGGTGGATGGTTTATCCTCTGCTCCTTGCAAAAGATGTTGGTAGGAAGGTTGTGAAGAGAAAGAATGCCCAATCTCAAGCCTTAGATGATAAGATTGGGGTTGCTTTACAAAATCTGCTAACGGCTATGCTAAATCTATCCCAAGATGGCTTCTCAGGAGTAAATTTATCAATGAATTTTCTAAACCAAACCAGATCTTTGCTGATGAAAAAGTCTCATATGATTATCTTGGACGTAGCAGTGGTGGTACTATAGCACCCAAAGAAAGTGAAAAGAGGCTCAAAGTCCTCCAAGTAATACTGAAGAGTATAAACTTATTTGTTAGACCAGAGTCACCACTTTGCTTGAAAAACTTAATGAGGGTACAAGGGATGTTATCCTTGATGATAAGAGCTATGAGTTTTTAGGTATGATGGCTAGCTAAATGAATAATTTCTAGCAACAACATGTCTGGGAGAGGGCTATGCGCCAAACTTTGTGCTTTCTACTTTTGAATTGAAAAGATTACAATTCAACACTTATTCACGAATTATGTAATAAATAAAATACAATTATCTGAGTTTAAGTGATATTACTGTGAATCAATCAAAGATGATTATTGGATGTACTCTTTTAATAAGAATGCTGATTTACCAATTACTACTAAGAGCTAATGAGTGGAACACTAAAATCAAATGGAATGATAACTACAGGATGTATTAACTGTTTATCAATTGTTAATTTCTAGGAACTTGAAATATATCTCTTCTATCTTATACACGGCGATTATGAGAAATATAAGAGAAAAGGTGCCTCAAATTAATGACGATATTTCTCATCTAAATGTCAAGCCAATTCCTCCGCTTTCACTTGATCCAACAGCCATACAAGGGGCAGTTAATCCGGATGAGCTGATCTTAGGTCTATTTACCGAAGAAGAGCTTAACCTGCACAATGATCCTAAGCATCAGGATTGGTAACATTAAATTTTTCTCAACTTGAAATTTTAGGTATAATGATATGATTATGGCAATTGAGCATTGGATTGAACTGATTTTCAAGAAGATTATAGTTTATAGGGAGAATAACCCTGCACCTCGACTAACTGATTAACAACATGGTGTTTAATTTTACTAATAAATATACTTTTTGAGTATGCTCTGTATCATTATCTTGATTACAATTTACCTATTTATCATATTGTGAGCCTTGTTAGGTAATAGCAAAAATAATACTTGAAGTGTTCTTAATATTCTTGATGTAATGCGAAAATTATACCTCATGAGATAAAGTTGTAAATGTAAAGTACAAAAATACATAAGTCCTATGTATACAGAGAAGAAAACGAAACTGAACTGAATAATATGAAGTGAATGAGTGTGCTAAGACAGTTAATAGAGTAACCCAATTGTCATATTGAGCAAAAAAGTAGAAACACCTTAATTATATCCATTTTGAAACCTTTTTGACCTGTAAAAAGTGTCATATCTCTTAGCTCCTTCTGCAAACGGGGTTGAGATTCTCTTCGTCATGTTCATAGCATTATACGCGGAAGGTCTGGGTTGATGGAATAAATTTTGATGTTTCCCAAAGTCTAAAAGTTTAACTTTTGCGAAAAATATGCTTACATTCTTCAGGATTTATGCCGAATCTTGCTCCATATTTCTCCAGTAAGAGTTTATCTTCATCCTTGAATTTTTCTTCTATCATGGTCTTTTGATTAAGTAGTCTATTTTCTTTTGCCAATCTTTTATCTTGAAAACCCATAAGGTCTCTTTCAACACTCAGGTCCTCATTTCTTCCTCCTAAGTTGCTTGAGGTCTTAAACAGCTCTTGGTTTAAGGACTCTTGTGATTTTTTATCAGCCTTTTTCTTTGGTTTATTTCCAGGAAAATCTTCGAAGTGGGTTCCTCCAAGATAAGAATTTTCGTTTTTAGATTGCCCATTATAGATAGTAGTAGCAGGCATTCTATTAACTAAAAACATTAATGAAGACTATGTTCACTTACATTTGTTGCCAAAAGTTTTCAAGGGAGATATACCCAAATTTTCTTCTGTTTTCACATAATGCTTGGAAGGTGGAAATGGATATTCCCTGTTGATCAAGCGTGGACTTTGACTATTTGTAACATTCTTTTTAGATTGCTTAGGGTATTTTGTCTGATAAAACGTTCTATTTGGATCAACCCGCTCTCGACTTGTATCATTTCTGTCAGTTTTATTATCATTTTTCTGCACGTTCATCATTGTTGTTCTAAACTTCTGAGATTCAGGAGGATAGTTTCCATAATTCGTTTTATTCATCAAATTGCTTTCTTCTGTAATTTGACGAACGGCACTCATATTAAGTTTCTCTCTTAAATCTTTAACACTTTCATGATTCTCTTCTTCTTCATCTGCTTCCATAATATCAAAGTTTCTTTGTTTGCTGCGTCCTCTTCTTGATGCTGGTCTCGAAGGAAATATATCATTTGACACATCCTGTAACGAGTTTATATCAATAGCTTGGTACCCTCCTCCCAGTACCTTATCAAGAGTGACCCCAGCCACAATGTCCCGCTTGAGTGGCTCGCTTTTTGGCCCAGCACTTCCAAGTCCATTCTTCTGTGATGATTTATTACCGAAAGTTGGTTCGATTCCTGAAGGTTCTATGTCTTTATGCTCTTTAGATTTTTTTGATTCTCTTTTGGAGCTATTGTCATAAACTCAGGCTCATGAATATGTTTACTTTAAGAAAGTCCTTGATTTTCTAAATTGTCTTGAAGGAACTCTATCGCCAAACTCAGGTAGGTCAACTTTAAGTTTTGACTGTGATATATTAGTAAAGGAGTGCATAATTATAGCTTACCTCATTCCCAAGATGAAAGGGCATGTCCACTGAAACCATGCGCTTCCCTATTCCAGTTTCTCCGATAAATTATACGCCTTAATAATTTAGATTAATTTCACAACAGTCTCAATTGTAAGAAGAAAGCAAAATTTTCTTGTAAGTCATAAAGTTAGTCATCTGCTTCATCGCTTTGACTCTTTCAGACATATTACACTTCTTATTTATCAAGAAAATTTTTCCATAAGCCTTCCATTCTTAGAGAGCTCTGAAAAATTACAGTATTTGTTATATTAAAATGTATTCAGCAAAAAATACTTCGAAAATAAAAGGAACTTCTATGAAAACATACAGTACACTTCTGATGTAATTTCTTTGGATATAAGGACATGACTTGAGCACACTTATAAATTATCTAATTCTATTCTCTTATAATTAACAATACTTCTATTATAAAAACAAAAGTATTGAAGAAATGTGAGAAGGAAATCTGGCTTGTGTGATTTAAATGAAAAATGATTTTTTTCCCATGTTAATAATAGGAAGAAGACTAATGACTAAAGCAATAAAAATAACTAAAATATATAACTAATCAAATAAATTGTCCATATTAGTCTCTATCAAAATAGAAATGATGGTATGAAAATATGAAAGCCACTGAAATATCGGCTCTATAGTTGTAACTTATCTTCTGAGACTAACAGCTTTTTATACAGAAATATTTTCAATTAGTGTTAAAATCGACTTCGTTCGGTGTATTTCTCTCTATTCCTTTACAAAATTTATTTTACAAGAATCACTAGGATAAATTGGGTTTTTCAATAGTCCAATCAATTATTCTACAGATAATTGCAGACTGGAATTTTTTATAGCGGATTACGAATTATGTAATATTCACAACTTAATCTATCTTGATCAAAGAGTAGATTTTACGAACAAAGAGATAGCTCGAGAGGAATCCGATTGTTCCGCAGAATATAAAGAAAGTGAAACTGATCAGGAGCATATATCCGAAATACATGACTATTGAAGAGAACCGCACTAGCTCCAGCTCTGTCAGATAATAAAATACAGCATAACCAAAGATGTATATGGCCATGGAGCCTGTGGTCAGGAATGATCTCCACCAAATTTTGTGATTTCCACTTTGATATTTAATTGAATATACTTTATACCTTACTTGCAAAGCTCAAGGTAGGTAATAACTATTGAAATCTCAGCACATGTTATGACCAAGATAATCATAACTGTGAAGAGGAAAGCAAAGAGATAATAAAATGAATGCCTCCAAATTGACATCATGATAAAGACTAATTCAATAAAGACAGCACTAAAACATGACTATTTCAAGGCCAAAATTTACCCAAAAGGCAACAGTCCACCCAATAAACAAATAACATAAATATTCAAGTACCAAGGCTGAGGCTTGATAAATTTAGGAATTGGATTGTATTTGCATGGGTTCTCAATAGCCTGCTTTTTGTATCCAATCAAGCTTCCCAACAAAACGAGAGGCATAGAAATGAGCAACCAAAGGGCTAGCAAGCCAAAGATTGTTCCAGTATGAACCTATCCTATTACAAAATTATCTGAATCATTACAGCAACGGAGGATTCTTCAAGGATCATCATGAAGTTGACGATATAGAATATGAGGAATAAGACTCCAGGATAAACTATTCCTGTCATCAATGAGCATCTAAACCAATGAACACCCTGAATATTTATCAATTGAAATTGCTCTTTACGTTGAACATTTTATAAATTCTAGCTGAGTAGTATCCAGCGAAAACTCCCATGAAGTTATAAAATAAAATGATGGTTGTCAGCAAACTTCCTCTGTTGGCTTGGTCCATAAATCCAAGACAAGCGAACAAAAGTGTCAGGAACAGCATCGAGCCAACTTGGACTCCAGTACCAATGAAGACGGCCAAGAACATAGATCCTGAGGGAGGTCTAAAGACGTCTCTGGCAAGTTGTTTCCACCCACTATCTTCTTGGATATCATCATCTGTATTTTTAAGCTATTAATGAGATAGATTTTCCTTATAATTTACTTCATTATAACTCTGAATATCATTTCTGAGGGTTCTCTTCAAGATGTGATAAATAATGATGGTCAAAATCAAGTTAATGACGAAAGAGTTTAAAATTGAGAACCAATGGATTTGTTCATTTCCAAGATTTTTGTAATGATCCCATCTGGTTCCTACCATCTTGTCGCTCTCCTATCAATTTAAGAAGATGCTATATCTTAATTACAATGAAGTAAACATCATATGTGAAGAAAATTTTGCCAGCAGTGGCTTCCTGAGGCATGACATTTTTCTCTTCGAAAATTCTTATTTCCTTACCATGAGCTTCACAAAAGCTTTTTTTCTTGCCTTGTTGCTCAATAGCGGCAACACTATATACTATTATTTTTCGTTTATTATACTTACCTGTAAGGACTAATAGTAAAACCAGTTACTCTTCTTGTCTTGTCAACAGGATTAACATAGACATGGATCACAAGGGTAACGTGGTTATGGATGTAGTAAATACCGTTCTAGAAGGATGAATTAATAACAGACTTTTGATACTCTCTCAAAGCCAACTGGAAAACCAACATGATGTTGGCCTTCACCTTCTGAAATATAGATAGCAGGAAGATTATCAATCATTCTAGTTGCATTAATGTATGAGTAACACACATTACAAATTGACGAAGTAATTTCTTTCAATCATCCAGCGGAAATTTTGAGCTTCTGGACCAGTTAGTTCAACGGAACACAAGCTCGCGCAGGTTTGGTTAATATTCATGGAAACCTGAAAAGATTTTTATACTCAAACACTCTGAGTTACGTTATATGGTGTCAACTGTGTTGTATCTCCCATCAGAATAGTACCTAAATTTTCTCCAGTATTCTTGGGTGGAGCGTCTGATGTTGGTGAGCAGTACTTTAAGAAATAATAAGGGAAAGGTAGCTGAGTTTTGATTGAATCCAACTCATTAGCATACACTAAGATTTCTTCACTTTGATTATAACTCTAGACATCATACATGACTAATCTGAATGTACTTTTAGTGACACTCCAGGGATCGAAAAGGGATAAACGACCAAAACGTGGAGGAAGAGTAAAAAAAAGATTCGCATCTTCTCACTCAAATATGTTAAACTTATTATTGAAGGACTATTCAACTGACAATATATTTAAAAAAGAACTGGACAAACCGGGGATCGAACCCGGGGCCTTTCCCTTGCGAAGGGAACGTGATACCACTACACCATTTGCCCAATACGTCATTTCTACATGTCACCCTTGTGATACATCTCAAAACCAAATCTCTTTTTTACCGAAAACAAGAGTCTTAAGTACGGCATTCATTCAAAAAAAGCGAAGTTCTGACCTATATGTTGCGTTGTCTCAGACTAATTAATAAAATATAGTGATAAAAAACATGTGTTTCTTATTCATTTTATCATAGTCAGACCCGAACTATTAAGTGAATTAATTTGAATTATAAACCGAAACTCAGATTTCTGAATAAACAAGACTAAATGAAAAATTATTCTCATAGGTTGTGTTACACCAAAATTTAGATAATGTAAATAGTGATCACTAATTTGGTTTAAGAAATCTATTTGTTCTCTGTGCAATAAGCATCCTTCAAAATCTAAACAAAAAAAACAAGCAATTTCCTGTATCTTTTCTATTCATTATAAAACTATAGGTATGTATTAAAGAGGTCTTTTTTGAATAGAATATACTGTATCTCTAGGTCTATTAGATTGTTCTTATCATCACATAATTATTTCTATTAGGAATAAGATTTTTATAATAACGAAACTAAATCAGTTCCTCATTTATCAACTAATAATGACTATTATTTTTTGAATCCTAGTCAAAACCAACTTTTTTCCTGAGAATGTATCGGGTAGTTCTAATCAACTAATAAGTTTACCTGAAAGAACATTTTCATATCTCAACTTAATAAATGCACCACTTGTTAAGCAACATATCTAATTATTTTTGATATTAACGAATGAAAATGAGATTTTACGCTTATTCTACATGTTTAGAATTTTGGGACTCATCTTATTTTCAGGTTCTGGTATATAGCTTGATAAACTCAACACAATTTCAAGGATTGATGTATCGACCAAAATTTTTCTATGATGAACTTGCATGCATCGGTCAAGTTTGAAGGCAAGATGGGACTGTATATCTTAACAAATTAATAGATTGCTCTGATTAGAATGACCCTTTTGAGAACTTCTTGCAGGAAATATGTCCTATGTTTTCCTGAGTTAATTTAAATTTACAGAGAAAGTATAATACAGAGTGAAAAAACACAAAGATGGGGTTCATATTGTAAATGTCACTAGAAGCCAAGGATTTTAGAGACTTGGATGAAGAGGATCGAAGTAATAACTTTTATTTATAACATGGATGTTTCTGAACTTGTATTTATCAGAAAAATTTGGCAGCCTATTAGTGAGTGTATTTGGTGTATCAAGATCAATAGAATAGTTGAATAAGGGTTCAATTCTTTTCTTGGTTTTCTCTTTGAATACTTTAGTACCCTCTTTTTCGAGTGCTCTACTACTTCTTGTTTGAGGTCCTGATTCCTCTTCTATTTGTAAAACCTCACTTTCTTCTTTCTTAGCTTGAATTTCACTGACTCCCTCAGTTTTGATCGTTTCGATTGTACTCTCATTCGTAGAATCATCTTCATAAGTTTCTTCAACCTGCCCGGTAGTCTTTCTAGTAGTTTTTTTCTTGCCCCTAGTCTTGCCAACTCCTCTTCTACCCCCTCTTTTGACTGCTCGCTTTGTCTGTTTGTTGATTTTTAAACTTTGACTTTGTATGCCATTTTTGTCCTTTGATGCTTTACCGGATATCTTTTCTAAATTTGCAAGTTCTAACGTTTGAGATCCTGGTTCGGATTTTATTCCAGTTAATTCAAGACCGTTTCCTTGTAAATAATGTCCATTTTCACTAAGATCTAAAGATCTAAGTGCTCTTTTTACACGATCACAGTATACAAACTCTCCCTTCTCAATTTTGAAATGACCCAAATTTTTCGACTTTATTTGAACGAGTGAGTTCGGAAATAGCTCTTTCAATCGGTCATAATCCAGAGTTATGCCATCATCCGTATACTCCACACTCATGAATTACAAATTAAGGAAAATAATTAACAAATTTTTGATTAGAGCGGATTTTTACACACTAACGTGTACCTCTTTCTTTATTAAGATGCTTTTTATTCTTGCAGAGTGTTTACCAAATAAGGTTGATCGACTCAGATTCCTGGTTTTAAGTACATGTTAACGATTTTCTTTGTCATTAGTAATGTGTCATATCCCACTTTCTATAGACAATTTATAAGATTCAAAATCTATGAAGAATAACGATTAATTCGAGCAGAGGAAGCATAATAGAAAGAATTTTGATTTCAATTATTTTTCTTCTTCTATCATTTTGGTTAGCAGATATCTATTTTAAAATGTCTAAACTTCCCTACTACGTTAAAGAGGTTCCTACCTAAAAGCACTATGATCTTTTTAAACTTTTCTGTTCATTAATAGTATAGAAACTTAGAATGTGAAATCTATGTCTCTCGAAATATATGAAACATATCCAATCTATACTGTCATTATTTATTTCTTAGCTTGGGCAGCTTGCTTGGCAGCTTCTTTGGCGGCTTCCCATTCTTGTTTAGCAGCAGCAAAGTCTCTATCGAAAGTTCGTTCAGGATTGAAGTTAATCAAAGTTGTTCTTCCTAGAGGTCCTTCAGCAAAGTTTCTTCCATTTTGTGGTCCTTTAACAGGCTCTTCTCCATTCTTAAGTTTTTCTAATAAAGGAATCACATTTTCAGGAGTAAGATCTTCATAGACCCATTCACCGTTAATTTGTAACATGGGAGCGTTAGCACAAGCTCCAAGACATTCGACTTCTTCAAGAGTGAAGAGGCCATCTGGAGATGTTTCCCCTAATTTGCAACCAACATATTCTTCAATTGCGCGAGTGACTTCTCTAGAGCCGCAAAGCATGCAAGGAGTTGTTCCACAAATTTGAAGGTGATATTTTCCAACTTTTTCTCTGTTGAACATTGTGTAAAAAGTGGCAACTTCATATACTTCCATTTCGGAGATTTCCAAGATTTTAGCGACCTTGTTCATGGCAGAAAGTGACAAGAAATTATTATTCTGCTTCTGGGCGAGATGGAGAAGGGGGATGACAGCTGATCTTTTGTAGTTGGAAGGATATCTAGACAGAATAGTTTGTATCTTTTCATAGTTCTCCTTTGTGAATTCAAATGGGACTGAGTCATTATTGTCTGGAGTGGTTCTATGTTGATTATATCTAGAGAATGCCCTAACATTCTTAGGATTTAATGATTTTGCTAGGAAGGAGAAGGTACCCTTGAGGCTGGACAGCATATCTCTTTTTATTAATTTGTTTTAGAGAGTTCGATTAAGCTTAATAATGAAGGCATAATTATTCAAAATATGATGATTACGTACTGACTACTACTCTCGATAATACATTAAGAAGGTATGTTCAAACTCATTTACTCATTCTTTTTCTCAGGACTTTTTTCTGTGCTTCGTTCTCCCCCATTTCGTAAGGCCTTATGAACTTTGCCAGACTCATAGTATCCGAATTCAGAGGGAAGTCTATAGCTTCCTGGTCCTGGAGTGGAACCTAATAATTAAGATATCGTTATTTGTTCTATTTACTTAATTGATTTTCTGAGGCAGTTTTTCTCAATGAATGGCCAAAAGATCTAGCAATATTTGACTTGAATTTAGAAACAAAGTATGATCCAGTGGTGTTTATCCCGGTTTTAAGATCATATGAGCCTGGACCAGGTTCATTGCTTTCTGATAAGTGTTATAACTTATTGTCCTAACTTTACTATTTACAGAGGAGGAGAATCTGCCTGATCTAGCTGGAGAAATAATGGTTGCTCCAGAATTCTTGTACTTAGAACAGACATATTTGCCTGTTTTGTTGATATTATCAATGTTTCCATAAGCACCTGGTCCTGGAACATGCTTTGAGCTTATTAAGTTTTCTAATAGAATTCATATTATTGAACCTCTATGCTTACCGACTGTTGTACGAGGTCTGAAACTGTAACTGATGGTCGTTTTGTTAATCCCTCTAATATCATAAGCACCAGGTCCTGGGGAGGCCTTATCTCCAATGTATTGCCCTCCTGTTACTAACATTTGCTATAGAATTAGAATCAGAATTTCGAAGTTTACTTCTCTGCTAAGACCGAAAGAAAAACCCATCTTCTTATTTACTTCGTCAAAGCTCTTCTGAACATTGTATACATTAGGGGCAGGTGTTTTTGATCCTCCCTTGGTAAAGTCATATTTAGTTCCATACCCAAAGGCAGCGGCTCTTTTGTCCCTGACTGGTGGGAGATCATAAAATGCTTGAGCACAACTACAACATTAGTTTTGCGACTAACGAAAATATTATACTCAGATTTGCGAACCTCGGCGATTTTCTTTGATTTAGGGAAGGAAAACAACATCTTTGATTTTGAGTTGTTCAAGGGAGAGTTGCATATCTGAGCTGGAGTAGAAACAACAATTGACATTTTAGATAAGTTATAGATTATCAAATTAATTGTTATATTATCGTGATCCAAATATAATTGTTCTATATGAACATCAAAATGAAAGAAAAGAAGAAGATGTTATTAGGGATCTATGGTTGGCATTCTGATTAACAAAGGTGTGCCCAGATCATTTTTTTATAGAATGCAACCGCTCAAAGTTTTGAATAAAATATTTATTTTTAACTTAATAAAGTTTATTTAATTGCACTGAATTCATTTTCAAAACTTCTCTTACTGTACAAATTTGTGATAATGCTATAAATATCAATCTTGTGTCAAAATTTTCATAAAACATGTGTCATTTCTAACCTGTCAGAATCTTCTAAATGGAAATCAACAGTAAAAAATGAATTTGAGAGTTTCCTTAGTTATCTAGGACAATTCTAGAAATAATTCTACTTCTTTTTAACAATTCTCCTTTCTTCGTTTTTGTTTAGAATTCAAAATCAAACACAAACTTTTTTTAGTTAGTTATCAGGACTAGATTTTAATATTTTGTTTGAAAAGTTCTAAGCTTTAAGTTTTGTAACTTTCTTCTTCAACTATTATTTAATGATGGAAAACAATCCTTCCAGAACTTTTGAGCAATTCATGACTTGATCCAAAATATCAATTTATATTTATGGAATATTCTTATTGCTTTGAGTTATCTCACTAAGAGGATATAACTACAAGAAACCATTGGACGATTAGACAGCCAAGAGCTACTCTGTGTGTAATTAATAACTCGAAGAACTAACTTGATGGCTTTATTTAAATTGCCATATTCATATCCAGAAAATGAACAAAGGAGTTGTCTCTTAATTTCATTTCAGTGGGTAAAATCGATAAGAGAAGCATTAACACCTAAGTTAACAATTTAAAATCTGGAACAATCGGTGGCTAAAAAGCATGAGACAATGAAGAGATAATAATGTGGGGATGATACTAAATACTTATTAAGTAATACACAATATCCGAAATCTATTGAAGGAATCTCTGAACACAAATACACAAATGAACTATGGAAAATATCTAATATAACTTATTAGCTAAATATGGTACTAAAACCATTCATAAAATGTGCTACTTTCTGCTGATATATTGAATGCACAACTTTCAGACAAACTTCGAACACTTTGAGGTAGAGGAGCAGCACTCCCTGAATGTATTGATCAGGGTTTGCATCTATATAAAGCATCCCTTCCATATCCTTTCTCTCTGCAATTATGGAAAGTCCAAAAACAACGCTAATTATAAATGCCCCGATAATTTCAAGTGTTGTAACCTGAGAGTTTTTGGAAAAAAATACCAGGAATATAAGACCTGGAATGACTGAAGCGAACATACCTTTTGAATGCGTTATTTCATTGTTGAACATAATCGTATATCCAATCAAGAACATCATTGTTAACACCGTTAACAAGCACAGAATAATAAAGCCATTATTTTTAAACGCCATGAATAATGATGAAAGGAAGTAGGATATACAAACTGTGCATATCCCCAATAAAATATAATTTGCAGGGTACTTTTGAGCGAGTTGTTGATTTTTTATTAGCATCTTAAAAATGAAAATAGCTGCTACTCCACATATTATGATCAGTATCGAGTAGTCTTTCTGAAATTTAGCGAAAGGTTCCACTAACAACGCAATACCACAAAAGGCAACATTGATCAAAATTTGAAGAGCAACAATTGAGAACACCTTTCTAATAAAATTTTTTCTGATAGACTCTTTGAACACATCTACCCGTTCCGGTGTAAAATCAATAGCTTGCTCATGGTGGGCTTCCTCGGGAATCACCTCCTCCATTTAAAGGATCTGAAATCAAGTTTTGAAATAAAATTATCTCGTTATTTAGCAAAGACTTTCAAAAGGTGCTTTAAATTTCTGGCACCACGTACCTATCTATCTTATTATATAAAGGATTGATAGACTTCTTTGTGATATAATAATTGTCTAGAATAGATTACTCTTATGTAATCACCAGCGAATAAAATATACAAATATGAGATGAGTAAATAAGGATGATAAATAAGTCATCACAGCAGGCCAAAATCTTAGGAAATAAATCAATTAATATTTCTTAGAAGTGACATAACAAGCATTCCTTGCTGCAAGATCAAGCTTGCGTCCTTCCTTCAAAGTGACATTAGCCCTTAAGAACTTGGATTTCTTCCATTCATTTTTGAAGGCATTGATACGACTGACAGGATCGTTCTTTCTGGGAATGGTCTTAAATCTTTTATCGCTGTAATTGAAAATCTTTCTCTCAATTAAATCTTGGCTGATGGGCTTAGTATAGTAGGGTCTGAAGATGACTAATTATAATGAACAGGCATTCTTAGTTATAATACCTTCTTCATGACCCTCATTTTCTTCGTCACGGTAATATGCAGCTGTTTGGGGTCTCTTTGTGGGAGCATTATTCTCAGCAGTTTGCTTAAGATTGTTGTAGGATCGTCTGACGTCCTGAGTTTGTTGATAAGAGCGTCCATATGATGTTTGGGGGCGCTAAAATTTAAATATTCAAATCCAGAAAGATTACTTGGTAAGTGTTTTTAGTGGACCCTCTGTTTTCTTGTTCGTACTGTTCTTTCGCTCTTCTTTCTTCTTCAAGTTTCTTTCGCAAATCATCATAATATTTGAATCTTGATTGAAGATCTTCAGCTTTATTAACAAGTTGGCCTTCAAATTCCTCATCTTCTTCCTCCTCATCCTCTTGTTCATCGCCAGAACTATGCTTTAATTTCATTCCGTAATTTTCTTCGTCTTCAGAAGCACTGAATCCAGAGAGTGAGGAAAGCACTTCTTCCTCTCCAAATCTATGACCTTTATGGTTTCCTCTCTTATCCTTTTTTAAATTTTCTTGAGTTTGTCTGGATTTACTTCCTTTGGTATCATAGACTTTATTAGTTCTGTCTCTGAAGACTTTCTCTTCACTGAATAAGTCATTAAACAAATAGAAAATTGTTACACAGCGTTTCTTTGATTAGAAACCTTTGAAGACTTAGAGGCAACAGATTTCTTTCCTTGTCTACGAGCGTCGTAGTTCTCATCATAGTCGGGGGAGTGTTCCTCGTTGGTTTCCTTGATCGTGTCTATTTCAAATGAGTCCTCCATTTAAATTATTAGACTGTTAATATTTGAATGAATTGTCAAATTGACAATACTTTAAGTATTTGGGATAGCAAAACTGATTAATAGCAGATAAATTTTATATTAATATGTTGTTTAGGTAAATGAACACACGAAGCTATCTACAAACAACAAAGACTTCCAAGACCAAAACTGCGAGCTCTCAGAGCCCTTTGTATAAGAAGAAACTCTATAAGTTTGTTAACCAGAATGGCCATTCTCAGGAACAGTCGATGCATGTTCAATCCAAAATTGAGCATCCGCCTCCAGTTAAATCTAGTTCCAAGGTTGTTGATTTCAAGCAAGAAATTGAAAGGAGATTTCAAAAAGCAATAGGAAATCGTGAATATGTCTTTCCAAGGAGGGGTTCTTATGACACCAGTTCAGATAGCTCATTAGCAAGTTTGACAAACGTTGTCCAATACGATCTCCACACTCAAAATTTTAAAAAAGAGATCCCTAAAAAGCCAGTTGAACTTGGGCCTCCTTCTAAACCTTCTACCAAATATGTCAATCCCAAGAATCTTGACCTTTTCCAACATTTTCAACAGAAATTAGAATCAAAGAAAGTTCTCTCTGTTAAGAATGATATCCTCGAAGACAGTTTAGGAATGGGAGATTCTATCGAACTGAAGATAGAAGAAAAGCCGAGGGTTGACTCCCCAGCAAAAAATTTACTTGGGAAAAAAATGGCCGCTAGATCCGAAACTCCGACGTCAATTAATACAATAAAATCAGCGTCGAGAATAAGTAATGGGAATAAGAAACCTACAACCTCAGAAGATTCTCGCCGGAATCATAAAGTGGTCAAGACTGAGCCAAATGAGTCCTCTCTTGAAATGCGACAATCAAATTCACATTTATCAACCAAGAATTCTAACAAATTTCCTACAACTACGAGCTCTAAGACCATAAATGTTAGCCTTAATTTAAATTTGAAAGACAAAAAAGATAAAAAAGACACTACTTCTCCCATCTTGGCTTCGCCTACTCTAGTTTCTCCTCAGGATAAAAAATCGTTTGTTTCTATCAACAACTATGGAACAGTTAATAGCATCATCAACTATAACATTTACTCAACTATGCAACCTGTGAAAAGTGCCAATGACCTTAGAGTAAATGTCTCTGTTCCTTTGAAGTCAAGCTTGGTTGCGTCTAATAAAGTTAGCTATCACTCAAATAAGAATAGCGAAATCTTGAATAGTGGTGGTACCACTAACAACCACACCTCGAAACCTTCATCAGCGTATCTACTTTATTTACCAAAATTAACATTTCTAGTTCAACAACTGATAAATCTCTTCAGAGTTTCAAATCTTCTCTTCACTCAGAGGCAGAAAAAGCTTACAGGACAACCTATGTTAGTCCTAAAGCTGCCCAAACCACAACCACAAATACTAAAGCGTCAGGATCCACTTCTAGGATGGATACTCTGAGTACATCTAGAGAGGCTAGTAAAAGCCAGGAGAGACGCAAACAAACTCCTGTTACTAGCAATCCTACTACAGCACTGTATCAAAAGACTCAGAATGATTTGCTGAAGAAGATGAAATTAACAGAAAATACGAAGGATCCTCTTTCATTACAAACTCTAACTTACTTCCCTCAGACAACCCGAAACTTGTCTAGGAATTCACCTAAGACGCCTTCTGTCATTAAATTACACTCTCCAAGAATTGGAAACCTACTCGCTACTTCCTCGAATCTTAAAACTGCCAACAAAATGATGAGCAATTCTGTTAAAATGCTAACGAGTTCAAGCAAAAATTTGCATGCGTTAGCCAACAAAACTCCAACTGCGAGAAAAGTTCATGGAGTTGTTAACAAGACTCCAAGCCAGCGGGAACGTCCCGAAACAAAATCAACATCGGCCAATAAGAGCCAAGGGGAGCTGAAAAATACACAATATCCCCATCTAAAAAAATTATTGGAAAATAACGAAGCCAGGATTTCTCTAATAAAAAACGAGAAGCCAAAGGGTGAAAAACAAACTATGCGCTTGGATTTACGCTCGATAACAAAGACGTAAACTTTTCTTGTAAGGAATTAATAAATTTCTAGATCTGGTCTCTATACTGAAAGAAATAATACATTACCTCTTCGAAGTGATAGAAAAGATAAATCATCATCCGAGTACTATTAAAATAATTAACTGTATATTCACCTTCTAAAATTTTGGAGTAGTTTTAAATCCTTATTTTCTTCGCTATCTGTTTGATGATGCAAGAGTCTTATCAAATATTGCCTGCATTGTAAGAATAACTATGACTTGTAATGTCCTCTCATAATCGTTAGTTTTCTCAAGTAAAATGGTGGCACATAGTCTAGATACATTTTCAACATCTTTTCATTTGGAATTTTTTTTTTCCCTGAGATTTTTGACCCATTGTAATTTTGATACTTATTGGGGAAATTTTGTAATTTTGAATGATATGATCCATATTTTTTAATTTCCTAGATCATTAAACGGGAGTTCATTTGTTCGTTAAAGAAAATATTTTTTGGAAATTCTGAAACATCTTGTTAGAAGAACAAATGGCAATATTTCTAGGAAATTTGTGACAATATATTTCGAGAGATATTGTGCAACAGTTTTATGTTACGCGACCTTGCTGAAATAAAAATTATTAACGAAATCCATTGTAAGTTATAATTTTCTGAGTTAATATATTTTGGCAATGAACTTCGATCAGATCTTCTCTTGGTAATTCTTTCTTCTAATTTCCTTATTCTTCCTCTTTCACAACCAATTTCTTTTCTAACATTAACAGGATCCTTAACCATAAGAAAAATTACCCTGGATTACATCAGGAATCACAGCCAAGAACTGTTTCCTCATTCAAACCTCTAGAGCCAAAATCTCAAGTGAGCCCTACCATCTCATCCGATTAATCGTATAGTTCCACATCATCTTCAAGTCTCTATCTGAATATGTCAAAGAAAATATGAGCTCTGGAAAAGTAACTAGTTCCCAATATATAACTGATTTATCAGAGCGTCAACTTAAGAGGGTTTGGCGCCTTCACTTTCGAAGTTATCTCTGAATCTGTTCAACCTGCTATTTTCACCACTGTCGACTTTAAGAAAGACCTCGACCAACAAAGAGCTGAAAGAAAGCATGTTCATAAAATTAGGTATTCATAGCTTTATCGAAAATTGAAATGTTAGACCTTGCTTCGTTGTTGACTCAAAGCTTAGATACTACCTTTCTAGATATCATGGAAAGGAAGAAATTTCAGCTCCCAAATCTCAGCATTCTATCTACCAACAAGGCTTTGGCATGATCTTCTGTAATCCTGGTCCTATTGCTGCCAGTTGCTATTTGGCTAAGGAAGTTGTCTCTGCTGCCATCCAAGCCTTTATTGCAGCTGTTTGGGATCTCACTCAACTTGGTAAGAATCACAAAGCTTCTAATAACATGTTTAGGATATGACTTGGTTATGGACTTCGGATTCTGCACCTTAAAGATCATTAACAAGAGCTTGAGCTATACTTATAAACAAAGTTTCATTGCACAACTTAATGATACATCCTTTGAACATAAAGTAATTTGAAGAGTTCTCTTTCTAATAATAAAAGATAAAAAAGGCTGAAACTCCCACTGATAGCTTCTGGAAGACTAGCTTCCAAGAAAAATGGGGAAAGAGCACGTAAGAATAATTGAGCCTATTTTTAACTAATAATAAGCTTGAGCACTCTCTTCAAGAAACCTGATTCTGAAAAAGTTCAGACCTTAGCCGAAAAGACTTTGGCATTGAAAATCATGAGTTTAGATTTGAACACATCTGAGAAAGTCTCTCTTGCCCAGAATAAGCCCGTAAATCTTCCTAAAATCGAAGGAAAGAAGTTCACTGCTTAAATAGATTTCTTGTGATTTTACTTGACTAGTAATTCGATGTATCAAAAGTATGATCGTTAAATGGGCAGTCAAAATACATACAAGTTTTTTAGAATTATTACGAATTAATTAAATCATTTTTTGCCTTGATCTTTATCCTCTTTCTTTTGTAATTCCTCAAGGGCTTTCTACAATTTTTTATGATAGAAATAATTCGAACTACCTTAATTTCTTCACTTTCTTGGTCTACACCAACAGATTTTAACAACTCATTAACGAAATTAGGATCGTTTATAGCATCATCTTCTTTTTCTTTTCTTATTATATTCGTTTCACAATAATATTACTCTTGTTTTCCTCAGGCTTTATTGTGTTCTCTTGCAGAGATAACTCCTGTGCTCTTCTCATCAATTCTTCTTCATCCATGTCATCAACATCTAAAATTATAAGGATTCATCACAAGTTTTTAAAATTACCTTTAGGAGGATTTTCGACTTGAATCTTATCAGCAGCTGGTTGTTGAGCAGGCTTTTCTTCCACAATTTTGTCTCCACCAGCTTCTTGGGCCTTCTTTCTCTATCAAGTTCATTAAAGGAATTATTTCACTAACTTCTTCTTCTTCTCTCTTTCTGGCTCTTTCCTTCTCTTCTTCCAAAGAGATACGAATAGCCTATATGATTATAACTCTTTCCCTTATGGAAGATTACCATTTCAAGCTCAGGATCCATGGAACCAGCTCCAAAGTCACCACCAAGACCGCCCATTCCGGCAGCACCACCTTCACCACTCATAAGAACAGGAGTAGACAAGAGAATATCAGAAAGAAGCTGGATACCAGGCTGAATTTGAATGTAGTGACTAAGAAATAAATTTGATTGTGTGTTTTAGAACCTGTTTTCTGAACTGTCAACAGCTTCAACTAATTTTTGAAGCTTTGAATTTTGTTCATTATTAGTAGATTCAAGGTTAATTAAATCCAAAGCAACACCGTTCTTCTTGAGTTTTTTACCAAGATTAACAAGAGTTTGCTCATCTTCCCAAACAGGACTATTTAATTAAATATGAAAATTCAAATAAAACCTTGCGACAAAGACAATAATTCTCTGCTTCTGGTTTTTGTTGAGTCTATGCTTTAATGCGAGCTATGGAGTCATTTAAGCGCTAAGTTTTTTTACTTGGGCAATTTGAAGTGCAGTTGACAATTGAATCTTTCCGCTGAGTTTAACTTCATGGAAAGAAGCCAAAATACGGCCAGGGTCTTGCATAGGTGTGACAAGAACCTCTACCCTAGTCCGGTTAAAGTTATTCGATTGAGGTTATACTGTTTTCCTGCCATCATCATCAAGCCGACAGAACTTTCAGGATTAGAATCACATTTTGCCTGAGCAATTAGGTTTGCTGCTTCCTCTTGAGCTTCCCAACGAGTAGGATAGAAATCTCCATTGCGGGCCCACTCGGAGTTGTCCACACTAAGGTTATAAAGCTTGAGAAATAGACATTTACATGATCATAGTGGCTTCAAGAACCATTCTGATTAGTTCAAATAAATTTCAATAAATTGTTAACAAAAGATTTTTCAAAAATAAGAATAGAAAGTCCAAGCCAGAATCCTTGATCTGGTACAATAATCTGTAAAGCCTTTCTGCGACTAAGATGGAAAAGGAAAGACTTTATGAAAATCGAAACTCCTGAATATTTAAGTGATAAAAATGAATGATCTTAACAATCTAGACTACTTATTCTCAGATGAAATTCAGAACTTTTTTTTCTGTCTTATCTTTCTTCTAGGAATATACCCAAAAACTAAGTTGTTAAAAATTCTCTATAGATTTCCTGTAAAGGATTAAACTCTTCAGGAGATAACTCATTAATAGTTTTCTTTATTGCCATGGCATTTGTGTTCAGAATTATTAGCCTGTCTTACCAATACCTGAAGTCTCAAGTAGGATACCTAACATAATGGAAAGTTACAACATTCTAAGGCCCTTATATTGCAATAAAAAAATACAAATTCATAAGAATTTTACTAAAATATTAATCCCATGCTTTAGAATCAATTTTAGAGAATAGAGAACTGAATCTCGGACTAGGACAGGGCAATGCCATGCATTAATTTAAGTAGAACGCTATTAGTAGTTATGTTCATTATCTGCTCTGAAGGTTAATTCAGTACAAGCAGATCCATTCTCACGTTGTGAACAACTATCCCTCTAATTATAATACACAAATCAAATGGAAGCTATCTGGTTTAAGATAACTCGTCTTAATCTATCCTTAATCTTTAATTTTGGATAAATAAAGTTCCAAATATGCCTGATAATAATTTTAGACACAAAAATAGATATTCCAATGGGTTCTTGCCTCTCTCACGAGAAGAGCTTATTTGATCAAGTCCAAGTTGGAGACATCACTCTCTCAAATAGAATAGTCATGGCAGCTATGACAAGACTCAGAGCTGATCCTAAAACTGGTGTCCCTAATGATTTGCACGTCAAGTATTACTCTCAAAGAGCAACTGCAGGATTGATCTTGACTGAATGTTCAGCTGTTTCTAATGTCGGGAATGGCCTTTCGGGGTCTGCTGGTATTTATACCAAAGAGCAAGCTGCTGGTTGGAAGAAAGTTACTCAAGCCGTTCATGAAAGAGGAGGAAAGATTTTCCTTCAAATTTGGCACGGAGGTAGAGCATCAGATCCCAAGATTAGTGGAGAGACTTCCTTGGCTCCTTCAGCTTTGCCTATTAGATCTTATGACGATAAGGGAGTTGAACAAGTTGGGCCTGTCCCCAAAGAAATGACCAAGGATGACATCAAAACAGTAGTTGAGCAATTTAGGGAAAGTGCCAAGTTGGCTAAAGAAGCTGGCTTTGACGGTCTTGAGCTTCATGGTGCCAATGGATATCTCATAGATCAATTTATCAGAGATTCTAGTAACCAAAGAAAAGATGAATATGGTGGATCTGTTGAAAATAGATGCCGATTCCCCCTCGAAGTTATTGATGCTTTGATTGAAGTCTTTGGTGCAGGAAGAGTTGGTATCAAGCTCACCCCTGTTGGAAGATATCAGTACATGTATGACAGCAATCCTATAGAAACCTATTCCTACCTCTTAACAAAGCTTTCAGAGAAAAAAATTGCGTTTGTTGAATTGATGGAGCCCAATGATGGGGAATATATAAAGAAGTCACACTTTAAACCTGGTAAAGAACAAATACCTCATGTGGCCAAACAATTTAGAAATGTCTTTAAAGGGACACTAATTACCAATGCAGGATATAAATTGGATACTGCGGCAAAGGCCATCAAGGAAAACATTGCTGATCTAGTTAGTTTTGGCAAATTATTTATCAACAATCCTGATTTGGTTCAGAGGGCTATCAAGAAATGGCCTTTGAATGATAAATGGGATTTCACAACATTTTTTAGTGGTGGAGAGAAAGGTTATATTGATTATCCCACCTATGACCCAAATTCTAATAAAACATCTTAACCTTTTTGAAAATTGCTCTTATATGCTTTCGATAACTAAAGTTTGTCAAATTATTATATGCATTACAAAGGCTTTTTTTAATGTTGGCAACCTCTAATAAAGGATGGACATATTTTTTATTGTAAAATACTATTGTGTTTAGGAATGTCATTGATCATCTAAAGTAAAGTGAGAAGTAAATTAAGCTCAGAGTTCCAAGGATAATTGGACTTTTGTGTTATTAATGTGCAAAATTTCAAATAAATTTTATTCATGTCTCAAAAAGAAAGGCCCGCTATTTCTCTTAAGGATAAATTCACCCTGAGTCCCATTGAGAAACATATCTATTATCGTAAGAAAATGATTTCCATGCTAATTTTTCGTTAGGCAACTTTCCGTACAAATTAGTCTTACATTTGCTTTTGGTAATATTAACATCGATCCAAGTCACCAATGTGATCGACTCAGACTATACACGGCACGCCAGAGAACAATTCAGGGTCTTTAAGTATATTTTTTTCGTAAGAAAATGATAGACACTTTTAATAAGATAGGATTCCACTGAAGAATCCAATTCACAGAGATTTCATACCGTTGGGGAGTTCCAGAATCATTTACAAGGACTCTTAGAAGTAAGCTCAGGTGGTGTATTATCTTAATTGATAGGATTTCCAATCCCTTGATGACAAGCTTTATCAAAATTACTTTTCAAATTACACGAAATTCTCAATGGGTGTCTTTTTCACAAGGCAATATTCTCAGAACCTTACTTTTCTTAATTCTACTTTTCCCATAGATATATTTTCAGGAAAGATTGGTCCAATAGATCCTTCAAATATTTCTTCTGTCAAAGTAATAAAGAAAAATCTTTTTTGAAGTGTTTTAGTCTTTCATAAGTGCCATCACATTGGCTTCCATCAAGATAGATAATGTAATTACATTGATAAACAACACAGATGGAACTAATTCTTGTATGGCCTGGAATTTGACACTAGAATATAATTTTGAGAGCTATACATCCATCAACGCGCATATAACAGGAACCAATAAGTATTGTACAGTTTTAGCTAAAGAGGAATCGGATGTGATTTTCCAAGGATTTGAAAGAGGTACAAAAGGAATCAATATGATCGTGCTAATTTTGTCCTTTGTATCATTAATCCTCTCAATTCGCCATATATACTCTGTGGCGACTATTTATATGACTACACGGTATTTCTACAAAAAATACCAAAAAGATAAAGACTTCAAGCCATACGAGAAAGAAGTAATAGAACGAAACTATTGTTGTAAGAGTTTAGAAAGAAAAACTATTGACAGAAGCGGCAACAAATGAAATAAATCTCAAAGAATACCTCGAAAAAGATGTACCCTGGAGTAAGCTTCCACTCACCCAAAAACTCAAATTCTTCAACTTTTGGTTTATTGTGGGAATAATTGGCAATACTCTACAAATGATAGGAAGCACATCAATTATGCTGACTTTTAACAGTGATGCTGGTCAAGATATCCTGACCATTGATAATGTATTCATCGGTTTCGGATGCATGTTTGCTTGGATCCAATTAATGTACTATCTAAAATTCAACAGAAGCATTATCCTTATGACTTCAACTTTCTCAAAATCAATTGTCGAAAACTTGGTGTTCTTTGGACTTGTGATCCCAATATTTGTCGGATTTGCCATTGTCGGTAAAGACATTTTGATAATAATCTTTATGATTCTAGGCCAAGGATTTTTCTGGCCCTATGATAAATTTCAAAGCACGGGATCATCAATGCAATCACTCTTTGGCCTATTTTGCGGAGATATTGTTTATGAAACATTTACAGATACTTATGATGAAACTGTCTTCAAACAAGTTTATTTAGTGATCTATCTTTTGGCCTTCTATACATCTGTTCAAAATATTTTTGTAGCTATAGTCATGGAGGGCTACGATCGATGCTCATTGCGAAAAAATATTGATAATGATGATCCTTTCCCATCCATCAATTCTTTCATTGATAAAGCCAAAAGAGAACAGCACAGCAGGAGCTATGAAATAGTTCACGATAACACAAGTAACATCTCTCAGTTAGAATACGAAGATGACCAAGCTCAATCTTGTAACTATTTTTGACATTCTTTAATAGTTAGGTATTAATCGACTCAATGCCATGAAGCTAGTGGTAAGCTTTATTTTACCCCTATTGTGAATTATAGGTTTTTGATATCCTCAGGGAAATTAAAGAGACATATCAGGAGAAAGATGTTATAGCTTTCCGTACTATCAACCTATACAAATTAATTTTCTAGCCCCTGATGATGAACGTTATTTGGACTCTGTGTATCATGAGGAGCTAAATAAACTTCTTGTAAAAATACAATATTATGACCTTCTTTGCAGCAAGAATTAAGACCTGTACTTGTATTATTTGTCATTTTCTGCTTTTTTTAATCCTTATTGTAACAAGACAAATTTGATTTCCTCAATAAATTTTTAAATTTTGAATAGCATATGTCAGATTGGAACCAACAATATCCTCTTCAAAGATCCTATACCTTTGATCCCCAAGCTAATCAGCCTCAAAATCCTAGTCCCAGTGATAAATATCCTGACAAATCCCTAAAAGCCTCCCACATTATTGCCACATCTAATGTGCCATCAAGGACAATTCAGCTTAACGTCACTGAGCTCCAAATGAAATATGTGCTCATGGCAGCAGAGATTGACAGACTGATTATTTTAAACTCATCATTGGCTAGAGAAGCAAACATGTGGAAGAATAAGTACTTTGACCTAGAAAAAGTGACACCCAGAATGGTAAACCTACTTTCTACTCAATTAAAGCTCCAGGAAGAAGAAAGTGTATACAAAAAGAAGTGCTTCGAACTTGAAAATAACATTGTTCTTCTAGGAACCGAGATCTCAAGACTTCAGGATAACTTGGGTTCCAAAGATAGGGAAATCTCATATTGGAAAGACAGATACACCGCGTTAGAGGCTTCTTTAGACAACAGAATTAGAGGAGCTATAGTAACACAATTTGATTTGTCATTAAAAATCTAGGAATTGAAGCTCCAAGATGTAGCAGCTGGTATTGCTCAAGAAAGAGCCCAATTAGAACACCAAAATAATATCTATAAGTCTCAAGTCAAGGATGCTGAGGAGAAGATTAAGGCTTTGGCTGGAGAAATTGAAAGATTAGGAGATCTTCTTGACCAAAAGACTCGAGATGAGGCACAAACACTCAGAAATTTACAAAATGAAGCCCAGAAGAATATTATCCTTGCCAGAGAAAAGGAAAACAGTGATGAGAGAGCAGCCTCTTTATCGAAACAACTTCAAGACACTCAAGATAAGCTTGCTCTTTTGACCGTTGAAAATGCAAGATTATTATCTCAATTAAGAGAGAGAGAAGGTCTCGAGGATGTTCTCCATACCTATAGTGGCAAGATTGAAGATCTTATCAAGGAAAATGCCCGCCTTAGTGATAAAATTGCTGAATTGAGTTCAATTGAAAACCAGCACAAATTGGCTCAAGCTCAACTTCGTGAAAACGAAAGTAATATTGGACTCCTCAAAAAGGAGAATGCCAGTTTAGCTCAGAGACTTAGCGAGCTCTCAGCTGCTGAAACTCAAGCTAGACTTAACCTTGCCCGAATAGGAGATATGGAAAACCTTGTTCAGTCCTTGAGAGGAGAAAATAATGAATTAGCTCAAAAGCTAAGAGATCAAGCTCGTGACTACGACCAACAAATTGCTCAGCTTAATGATGAACTAAGAAAGCTGAGACAAGCTGAATTCACAATTCAATCACTTGCGAATGAAAATGAAAATTGGAAGAAGAGATATAATGATGCTATCCAAGATAGAAATGCTAGGGAATCTCAGGCAGCTGCTCGTGTATATATTTGATTTTATCCTTCTTAATTATATAGGAAACTGAGCTCCTTCAACAAATAGCTAAACTCAAGGAAGAAAATAATGAATATGAAAGGACTATGAGAATTCTTCAAGAAAAATTCCAAAGTTTCGAATCCAAGCTCCAAATCTTTGTCAATGAAAATGAAAGACTTAAGGAACTTTTGAGAGACAAAGAAAAGATTGTATTAAGAAGAAAAATATCCTAATTTCATTAGGAATACGAATCTCAAGAACTAAGAGGAAAGGTCTTCTCCTTAGAAAATGAAGTCAATAGACTAAGAGATGAAAAGACCAGATTACTAGCTGAAATCGAGAGACTTCAGAAAGAATTAGCCCAAGCTAGACAAGATTTCAACAAGCTTAAATTTGACTTTGAAGACTTCAAGAGAAGTGCTCGAACTGTAATTGCTAGTATGATATTCTTTAATTTGGTAGGAAGATGAGATTAACACCCTGAAAGATACTTTGGCCAAAGCTAAACAACAATTTGATAATGAAGTATATAATTTGAATAAGAGAATCAGAGACCTTGAACAAGAAAGAGCTGCCTTAGCTCAAAAAGTGATTCCTCTCGAGGATGAGAATAGAAATAAAGATAATCAAATTGCTGCCCTAATCAAGGAATTAAATGAAAATAAGCAGAAAGTCGATAATATTCAAAGAGAAGCTCAAAACCGCATTGCTGATGTCGAACAACAATACAAGAATCGTCTTGAGAGAGAAAGAGCTGAGCAAATCAACAAATTCCTTCCTGAGAAACAAGAGTTAGAGAGACAGAATAATGAATTAAAGAAAAGAATTCAGGACAAAGATGAAGCCCTCTCCTATACCCAAAACCAAAACAACCAATTAGGTCAAATTGTTCAACAACAGGATGAAGAAATTGCATCCTTAAAGGAAAAAATTGCTATGCTAGGAATGAGAGTCACTACTTTAACTGATGAAGTTGATAATTACAGAAATGCCAATAACGTAATGACAAAGACCCATTCTCTTAATATTTAGGAAATTGCCGCTCTTAGGAAGAGAGTTCCTGAACTTGAAGAACAAATCCAAAAAGCTCAAAAGGTCATTCAGGACTATGAAATCAGACAAGTAATGCTCTTCATTGAAATTGAGCGCCTTTATTTGATCAACAATGAATTCTTAAATGATATTGCTGCTCTTGATACTAAATGTGGCCAACTTGTCGAAGAACTTCAAAATGCTTACCAACGCTCTGCAGTATTATTATCCAGTCTTCTTTGATTTTCTAGGAAGCTGAGAATCTGGAGAAAATTATTAAAGGACTTCGTGACCAAATCGATTCCCTTGAACAGAGAAATAAAGTTTTGATCGCTGAAAATTCTAATTTGAGTGATCTATCTCTCCAAAGATTGAAGGAGATTGATAACCTAAAAGCCAAGTATCAACAGGGTTATGAAGACAACCTTAAGAAATCACAAGGCGAACTCCTCAAAAAGTCTAATGCTGATTTGAGAGAGTTACAAATTAAGTTTGAAGGAGAAAAGAACAATTGGGAGCAACAAACTAACCAACTCAAGAGTATCATTGAATTCAACAAAGTAGAAATTCAGAAACTGAAAGAAATAAATGAACAAAGAAAAGCTGAAAATCAAGAACTTAGAAATAAGGTATTCTTTTAAGTGTAATTAATGACTTATAATTAGTTAAATCATCCTTCCTTGAATCCTACTAGAGTTGCTCAACTCGAAGCTGAATTAAAATTGACACAAGAACAATATGAACAAGCCAAGAAAGAGCTTGAGGAAATGTAATTTAGTAAAATGTCTATTGATTCAAATAGGAAGAGATCAAGAGATATATTACTTCAGGAATATCAAAAGGAGTCTAATAAGAACTTAGAATCCTTAAATGATATTGTAAGGGAAAGTATTAAGTCCGTTGCTGCCAACAGAACACTAAATGATCCTACGAGAAATGTAACAAACTTTTTTTTTCCCCCAATTAACACTTCATAGACATATAGCGGAAATCAAGGTGATCCATATGCTTTTTACCATTAATATATCAATACAAAACTAATATTGGTACATATGTAATAGCATATTTTTGTTATTCATCATCTTCATAATCCTCGTAGTCATCGTCATTATCCAAATTTCCCAAACCATCTTCATCGAAAATATTATCAATTTCATCCCCAGGAATAACTAAATTATGTCTTTCTTGTTTTCTCTTCTTTTTGACTCCAATCTTTTTAGCCTTTTCTAGATCCTTCTTCAATTTATCAGCTCTACGAGCCTATTATAATTACTTTTATGATGATGATGATGAAAGCTTACAATATTGGGATTGACAAAGAATTGATTGTCATAAATCACCATACCATGCATAAGGCCTTCAAACACTCTGATAGGGTTCAAAACAAAACGAGGTCCGATTTCAACAAGCTCAATATCATTTAGATCCTTTTCTTCGCTGTTGTAAATGATCTAGAATTAAATAAATTGCTAGTTAACGTACCTGATAGTTTCTGAACCAGACTCTGTTTTCACAGATGCAGAATGAAAGGACGTGATCATAGAATGGTTTTGATTTTGGATGATGATTTGGAGTCCCAAAGACATGAATGAACATTTCCTTAAAGAGCTTATAAACTGGGGTTTCATCGAATGACTATCCAATTAATTAAGGATATTACTTTCTTACAGCATCAAACGATAGTAATGGTCTACTTCCCTTGATACAATTACCAGTCATTTTTAATTCATCGGTGGTATGCACTAGGAGAATTAATTTTTTTTGGCAGAAATTTGATGTACTGTTTTCAACATGGAATTTAACAGAAGGTCCATTAGGTGCCTTTCCCATCCACAAGTAAACATCTCTTTTCTTTCTGCATTCAAAGAAAAGAACATTATTGCAAGAGTTTAGTTGACAAAGTTCATTGATTTGGTCAGCTATTTGTTCCTTTTCTACTTTCACCTAGATCTTTTAGCCACAATTTTGAAAAATTATACATCTTTCTTGGAGTGAGGTAAAAGTGCGTGGAGATCTAACATTAAATGTCTGCCTAGGGCGTTTATTCCTCTGGAGGCTAGAATAAGCACTCTTTGCTTATTGTACCAATTCTTAGCTTTTTGGACTTCAAATCCAAAAGCGTCAATTTCGATCTATTTCTTCAAGTGATGCAGATGTAGAATTTACTTCTTTATTTCTTTGGGCTTGGCTTTTTCCATCTTCAACCTTTTCAATCTTAACTTCTTCAACTTGTTGCTGATGGCCATTTCCTTGATTTTGGTCATCATCTTCATTGACCACTGGCTTTATATCTTGGTTAACCTTGACTTTTTTCTTTGGGTGCATTAAGATATGAACTGTTTAATTAATAGATTCAGAGACTAGGAAATTAAATAAGTCAGAAAATTATACACAATAAAATGAAGGTTTTCAAGTCCCTCTTCACAAGAACTAAGTACACTTTGGGCAGAATGCTCAGAGAAACTGGACTTGGTAAACTTAAAAGTTTATAAAATTTATTTTTCAGCCTTGGATGCCGAAGGTTCTAGATTGACTAAAGATATCGCTTATCTTGAGCCCCTCTCTAGACATAGAAACATTATGCCTCTCTATGACCTTACTCCTATTATCTTACTTGATACTTTCATCGCCCCCAATGCAACCATCATTGGTGAAGTCTTAATCGGAGCTGAAACCACAGTTTGGTATGGAGCTGTCCTCAGAGGTGACATCAACGCAATCAGGTTTGTATATTTTACATTGGAATAATGAATTAAGAATCGGAAACTCCTGCAGTATCGGAGACAATACAGTCATCCACACTGCTGGCTCCCTTCCAACTGGTATTCCTGCCTCTGTCAATATTGGTACTCTAACTTGACATTTGAACTTAGTTATAGGAAACAACGTCAACATTCAGAATAACTGCTCATTGTATAGCTGTACCATCGATGATGAAGTCTTTGTTGGCTTCAAGAGCATCATTTTGGAAGGAGCTCAACTTGAAAGAGGCTGTGCCATTGGACCTAACTCCGTTGTTCCTCCAGGAAGAGTCATCCCTGCCGGTCAGTTGTGGGCTGGAAACCCTGTTGAGTATAGTTATAGAGATTCATTTTGAAATAATTAGATACGTTCGTGACTTGACTAAGGCTGAGAAGCAAAACCACCTTCATACTCTTAAGCAAAATCTCGGTCTTTCCATGGAGCATAGATATGAATTCCTTCCTTACAATAGCGCTTACTTACAAAAAGAAAACACCGAGGAAGACGTTAACGTTAGAGCTGAACAAATTAGAGATAAGTCCAATACTCATGATGCCATCTAAACTAAATTCTATAAATGAATATATGCCTTTTCGGTGATCTTTATACATGAATTCGGCAGATTCAAAAACTTTGTCATAATTGGAATTATTTCAACCCATCACTAACAAAACCAAAAAAAAAATAATACAAATAAGAAATAAGATTAGTTTTTGATTGAAAACAGGTTAATTATATCTTTCATACGAAGATGTCCATCTCCATATATATCTAGATCTTTAAGGACAGTGTTCAACTAGAACTTTAATAATTTTCTTTTTGAAATTACTTCTTCATCAGACAAGGAATCACCTATTGCTTTCAAGACATGCTTAAATTCATCAATCTTTATAACCCCAGTATTTTCTTTATCGAATAGAGCAAAGCACTGTTGAACTATTTCTGGACCGTCAGCTTTGTTTGATACATCTGCAACACAGCTAAGAAAATCCTTTAAATCAATGCTTCCGCTCTCATCTATATTTATCATGAAGAAATAATTTCTTTACCTGGATCATATTTATATCTTAATTCTTTGACCTCATTTCCAGTAACTAAAAAACCTAATGCTCTCAACGCCAGGCCTAAATCTACCAAATTAATATCGCTTTATACATTAGTACCGTCAACGGCCATAGTTCCATCTCCTTCACGATCAAAAAATAAAAAAGCTTCCTTAAATGCTTTGATTTCTTCTTCTGTGAATTTATCTTCTAAACCATATTGATCAAAGTAAGCTTCAGGAATCTGAAATTAACAGAATATTGATTCTTTTTACTTTCGGCTCAACTAGGTAACCTTTATGACTAATTTGTTGAAGTTCTAAGATTGACATTCCTCCTGGTTGTCTCATGTTTAGAGATTTCCAATCTTTTGGTTTCTTGGTGCCAAACTATTATCATTATAAATTTCAAAAGCTTGATACTCCATTTGATTGATTGGAATAGACTGTCTTCTTTGGATTTGTATAAGAATTATTCATAATTGCAAATATGTTTTACAAAATACTCGAATTTAATTTGTTAACAGCTCATAAAGCAAAATATAAAGTCTCTGATATTTCCCTTTCTTCTAAACTCAATGCATTCTAATCTTTCTATGTTATTCTGAATCAATTCAAATATAATAATAGCTGGTTATAGCATTTTTCATAATACACTAGCTTGTAATGTTCAATTGTGTTCTTAATTCAACTCAATGTCTTCAGGTCTTGATAGGAAGTATTTGTTTGCAGCCAGAATTCATTATCCCATTAATAAGATGAGAATGACAACTAAAGACCAAATGTTGATCAAGAACAAGTAGAAAAGCTAGCATTATCTAATATGAGTGACCCCTTGCTTGGGAAAGTTTATTCTCAGATCAAAGAAAATTATGATTGCTCTATTGTGTCTGTTAATGCTCCTAATAAACAAAAAAAGAAACTTAAATTTATGCTAAATTTAAACAAAACATATTATGGCTTCATCGAAATGAAATATTTAGTTTTGACTAGCAGAGATGGATACTTTCAAGAGTTTTACTACCCCTGAGATGAAAATGAATTTTTATATTTGTTTGTAAATCGATACAAAATTAACCGAGCTAAGTTACTATCTTATCAATATATATAATTAATTGATCAAAACCAAAGTTAGCTTGAGGGAAGAATAAGTTCTCATGAGTAATCGCCTTGTCAAGTTGGCACTTGAGCTTGTCGAAAAGTATAAAGCTAACGGTCCATCCATTTTGGTGAACTGTCAGCAGTGTCCTGAATTTCAAACATTAATGGATCATGTTAAGGGCATAAAACCGGAACAGCTAGGAATAAAAGTTAATGAGATAAAGTCCTATCTGGAGAAGAGTCAGATCAGCTATTTCAATATAATAGAAGATCAAGATATATCTATTGGAGTTTTTTGCATAGCAAAGGGAGCGTAACAAAAATATTAAAAATTCTTACTTTTAGTTCTCTCAATCTTCATGATCATCCGAATATGCTTGTTCTTAGTAAAATATTACATGGGGCTGTTCATTCAAGATCAATGGATTTAGTAGATAGATCAGCACAACACAAACTACCTGTAATGTTGTATCAAAATGATGATCCTGTCGTCATTGGAACCAAGTAAAGAAAGAGTTTATAATTTTATAACTTCTGAGGCTGGAGGCTATTGTGGCATTTGATGGAACATTAAAAGCCGGAGATATCTCATTTCTAACTCCTGAAAAGAAAAATGTTCATAGCTTTACAGCAGTTGAAGATACAGCCCTGCTAGATATCCTTGTTCCCAATTATGATGATACAACCAGATTTTGCAATTTCTATTCTGAAATATTGTGCGATGATAACGAAGAAATAAAAATAAACGGAAATGGTACAGATAAAGAAAATCGTATAACAGAACAAGTGAACTCTAATAATGAAATTATCATGGAGTCCCATGGCAGTCTAGGAAAATTAGGTGATATATCTACAAAGGAAGAGAAGCATGTCCCTAAGTTGAAAAAGCCAGGAGAGAAGACAACTCTCATGTACATGCTTCCGCCATTTGATATGCATGTACAACTCCTTCCTTATGAAGGAGAGCCAATAGAAAATATAAAAAAGGAATAATTTCAAAAAGGGGGTATGTATCTTTTCGTCTTGCAACATTTTCTCTGTAATTATATTAACTTATCCACTATAATTCGTCATGTAATGCTATCTCATGTACACTCAATTAGAAGAATTATATTATATATTTAATCAACAGTAAAAAGTATATTGAAAGTCCTTTTGTTCCAAGAAGTATTAGCAGGATCATAGTAGGCACCAGGACCAGGGATAGCTTCTTTACTCTTTAATTCAAGTCCTCTCTTGGTCTAATGGAATTATTATTTACAAAAAAGTAATTACAGTGGATGCGAAAGCAGCACTTGGCTTTGCCCTCATTCTCTCTTTGATTAATAAATCCAAATTCTTTGAATTGGTTGTTTTAAGCTGATCTTCCTCATCTAAAGAAATAAATTGACTACTAAAATATATACTGATTTCAGGCTTCTTGATTTCAGTAAATCTAGCTTCGCTTGTGTTGAAAGCTGCCTTTTTCGGGCTAAGCTCTGGATCGTCATCGTCTTTTTTCACCTTTGTAGCAATGTCATAATACTTGACATCATATGTTCCTGGAGCCGGGATATCATCTAAGCAGTTTAAAACTAAAAGAATGAACTTACCTTTTTTGAGATACGTAGCCTCTCTCTTGGTTCCTGATTTGAAGAAATGAGATCCCTTGTTCGCAACTTCTGTCAAATCTTCAACTTTATCATGATCATTGCCCTGATAGTAAGTTCCAGGACCAGGATTGGTCTAATAGATTATCAATATGCTTTTACAAAAGGATATACTGCAGCTGTTGGCTCCTTGAATCTCTTGTCGGTGGTACCAAAGTTTCCAATATATCCCTTCTTAGCTTTTTCTTTAACTTGATCCTCCAACTTATCACTTAGCTTATTATATTCAAGTTATTACAGTAATCTTTGGATTATAGTACCCAGGACCGGGCTTCTCTGACGATCTTTCTTTATCAAATCTTGTGTTCGAAGAATGGAACGGAGCTTTAGTATTTTTTTTTACCTAATATGTTAAAATAGATCACAGCTTTTTAAACTTTCTTGTTGAAATCTGAAGGAAGATTATATTCACCAGGTCCAATGTGGCTCGTTCCAGGCATATTTTCCTTAAATCTCTCGGTACCGCTTCCGAAAAATTGTAATTTAACGGGCTTATAAGTTGTCTTAATAGAGGAAGCAATACTCTCATTGTAATAGTATCCTGGACCAGGAGTAGCATCCTAATCTCTAATTTGATGCTTCTAATTTCTTACATCAATGTATTCATCTTCGTCATCTTCATCATCTCCAACGAGTGCACCAACAGACACTCTTCCATCTCCTGCAGATATGGCTGATCTCTTGAAAGATTTTGTTCTGTCGGTATCTTGAGTCTTCCCACCAAATGTTCTTGTAGAAGTTGAAGCAAATCCGGGGCTAGGCTTTAGTTTATATAAAGGCATAGGCTTAGCAGTTAAATCATAAGAACCTTATATCTCAAAACAGATTTTAAAATTCGTACCTGGTCCAACATTGCTACTTGTTGTGGTTTTACTAGCAAGACTAGTAAATCTTTTTGACCCTGATTTATGCCATGCGACTCCTTTACCTGTGCTAAATGAATCCTTGACTTCGTAGTAGCCTGGTCCAACAAACTTTCGAAATTATTTAGAATTTATATGAATTTACTTGTTGAACCTCCAATAATGGATTCTTGTTCAAGATTAGGTCGTGATCTAAAAAATTTTAAATTACTTATTCGAATAATACTCTCAGTCTCGCTGTAACCATAACTGTGAATATTGCTCGGAATAGAAGGAATTGATAAGAATTTTGTGTTCTTAATTGCTTTTTCAATCATTTGATATCTCGAGGTTCCAATCTGAGAATTTGGATTACTATACCTCTTTCCTAATGACTGTTCTTTATAGTAAGCTCCTGGCCCTGGAGTTTCTTCCTTTTCAGTAGAATCCTTAAATCTTTTAGTTCCAGACTTAAAGAATGTGGATAGCTTCGGTTTCTCTACTTCTGCAGGTGCAGGATTTAAGGAAGAGACAAGAATTTTCTGGTTTTGTGCTCCTGAACCAACATCAATCCTTATATTATAAGCACCTGGTCCTGGAGGTAATTCTTCTTTCTTAACAGGTTTATCTCTTGTGGACGTTGAGAGAAAAGGTGCATAACCTTTAGGAATTTTGTACTCTGTATGTGCAATGTAGGCTCCTGGGCCTGGGAATTGTTGTTTAGCATTGTTTTCTGGAAACTTCTCTGACCTGAAGACAAAAGCCATGTAAAATGAAAAGTTTTAAAAATTATTTTGCTTGAAAACGAAACTGTAGATACTGCGCAAAATTACAGAAAAAATATGAAAATTAAAAAGATAGGGAATTAGTTGAAATTTAAGTTACTAGTAAGTAGAGGAATCCTTTGAAGACAATAATTATAGAAATTAGAGAAATAATATTTCTGTATTCATATTCAAAAATATATTTTACAAATGATACCCGAAAACAGTATAGATCTTTTTAGCTTAGATGAAGCTGTGGATATCGCAAGAAGTGGAGTAAATTGTAAGAAAAACAAGCAATATGCTTTGGCTAAAATATATTTAGCCCAAGCTGCAGAAAGGATGCTTCGATTGCGTATAAAACAATACTTATTTCCTAATTAAAGTCAGAGAGAATAAAGTCCCCTTAGAAAAAAGAGAGAATGTACAAGAAGTGATAAAAACAACTCTTGCACATGCTGAGGAAGCTGGAAGATTATTTCACGCAAAAATTGAGGTTGAATATCTTGAAATGTTATGAATAAAGCTAATAGGAATTGAGAAAGGATAAATATTGCCAAGAAATAATGTCGAATATCTTAGATAAGCAAACGTCTATCAATTTTGAGAGCATTGGTAGGTTTACTCATACAAGCTGTTTTAAATAATGTAGTTGGATTAAATGATGTGAAAAAATTACTACAAGAGAGTTTAATCATGCCAAGTCTAAGACCAGATTTATTTACAGGTTTGAGGTCCCCACCGAGAGGTAAAGTCATTCCTTTTGAGAGTTATCTATTAGGTATTTTATTCTATGGGCCGCCAGGAAATGGAAAAACATTTTTAGCTAAAGCCGTTTCTTGTGAGTGTAAAGCGACGTTCTTTGCTATCTCAGCTTCTACGATGGTGTCAAAGTGGGTTGGTGATAGTGAAAAGATGATGAGAGCATTATTTAAAGTAGCAAGAGCATATCAACCAAGTGTAAAGTATGAGATTCCTCAATTCATCTATAGATCATTTTTGTGGATGAAATAGACTCATTATTATCCGAGAGAAAAGATAATGAACAAGAGTCGAGCAGGCGATTGAAGACAGAATTTTTAGTTCAATTTGATGGAGTTGCTAGTAATAATTCTGAGAGAGTCACACTGATTGGTGCAACGAATCTCCCAAACAACTTAGATCTAGCAGCTCTTAGAAGATTCGTAAGGAATTAACACCTAACCCTAATTTCTAGGAAAAAAGAATATTCATTCCTCTCCCAGATTTAGATGCTAGAGCAGAAATTATTAAAAAGTTGATTCGTCAAGAAATCAACGATCTTACCGAAAAAGACATTATAAAATTCGCTAAAGGGCTAGAGTACTATTCAGCGAGTGATATTACAAATCTCATAAAAGAAGCTGCTATGGAACCATTAAGAGAATTCAATGGCCAACAGATGATGAATATATCAAAATTCAATATTAGGCCAATCACATACAAAGACTTAGAGAAGGCTAAAAAATCAATTATGCCCAGTGTGACTAAAAAAGATGTTGAATTTTATGCTCTCTGGGAAAAAAAGTATAGTCAAAGCAGATAATAGTATCCTTGAGGTAATCGCTTAAGTTCTCTGAAATTTGTTGTAATTTGAATATTCTTTGAATTGTTATATTTGCTATCTCCTGATGATTGTATATGATTTAGCCTTCGAAATTAATAATTATCGAATTGTTTTAAATTCACAAGACCTTAACATAGATGGTAATATTAGTATCTCCTTGACTAATCTATCATAGAATAAAGAAGAAGGTGCAGCAGACCCTAACTATGATGAGATCATGGCCAAACAAGCCGAGTTACTTGCTGAGAAAATGAAGACTGGAGTTTTAAAGAAAAAGCAGCCTCTTTTGAATAAAGATAAGTAACCAATTCCCTAATCTCTCTCATTCTATCTAGGAAACAATTCGACTCTGCTGACTACTTCAAGGACAAAGAAACACATGGCAACGAAGCTAAGAACTAAACCAACTTTCTTATATAATTACTTGTGATATTATTCTTTATGAGTTAGATATGTCAGTCAGCTTGATGAGAATGCGTATAAAACTCCTCTCGGTATCTTGTTGAAATTATCTTGCCAATTTCAAGCTTTCAGAGTTCATTTTCTTCATAAGGAATTTTGAAAATGTGGAGACTTCCCTCTCAAAAAACCTTGGTCTTTTTTAATAAAAAACTCCTCGACTCTGGCAACTGAGCTGGCCAGTGAAACATAGAGATTGTGCATGAGTTAAGGTGATACTTATTTTCATCTTTTTCGTCAGAGGAAAAGAATTAAAGAAATTCTAGAATTACTTAGCTAGATACACTCCAAAATATGGACAGGAAACTTAAGTTACGAATCTCACAATTTTACATTAATTTTACAAGTCAGGCCACCTTAAGACCTCATAGTTACCTGTTTATAAAAATATCTGATCAAATAGGCATCTTTGACAAAAATCAGATTGAATTAAAAACATTTCAATATCTTGCCAAATAATAAATGGAATCAAGAAAGCTCCCACAGTTAGGAGACATAGGAGAGGAACTCTTTTGCAAAAATCCAAGTCATAATAAAAAGAGATATGAGTTCGTATGTACCAAAAGAGAGTGTAATAACAAGCTTGCCTGCCCTCAATGTCTGTTGACTGATCATGCTGAGCATTTTCAATGGATGGTTGTTATAGAAGACTTCTTCGTCGAGAAACCTCAACAACAACCCACAATCACTGAAAGTGACGATAAAATCAGTATGCAAGATTTTGTTAAGGACAAACAGGCCCTGCTTGAAAAATTTGATCTTAAAGTATCAGAAGAAAAGAAAAAAGTCCTTAGCAGCTTAGAAGCTTTTAAGAATAAATTCCTTGATAAATACAGCCAGCTCGAGAAACAAATTGAAGAAAAGACTGAGAAATATAGAAAATCCTTCAACGATGATATAGAAGTCATTAGAAGCTATCTCTCCACTGACGAAGATGTCAAGTTCCCTGATGTGATATCAGATATAAATACCCTTCATTCATACTTGGAACATCGAGTATCCAAGGAGAATGATTTAATGGAAAAGAAATTTGAAAGGACATTTGAAAGTCTAAAGGATCACCTTAATGCTCTATCACTTATGGAATTTAATAATGACAAATCCCAAGAACTTCTTGAATCCATGAATAATCTATTAAACTTCTCTTTGAAGCTTGATGGTTACAGATTCTATAAGAAAATCTATTTCACTCCAATTTCAAAACTGGATTACTCAAAGTTAACTTGCAAAAGAGTGATTAATACATCACATAAAAAGGCCATCTATAAAGTTATTTTCATCCAAGATGAGACTAAGATAGCGACATGTTCGGATGATCATACAATTATGCTCTATGATATGAAGTCTGGTGATGCTTTGAGCACCCTTACTGGTCATACAGATCGTATCTGGAGTATAATTAAGCTAAGAAATGGGAATCTTGCCAGCTGCAGTAGTGATAACACAATTAGAATTTGGAATACACAAAAAGGAACCTGCGAAAAAGTCCTTCATGGACATTCAGGACTTGTTTGCTGCCTGGTAGAATTTCCCAACCTTATGCTTTTAAGTGGTTCCCAGGATAAGTGCCTTAAATATTGGGATCTAAAACTTGATACCAAAAATTGTGTCAGAACAATTAAAACAACTAATATGGGAAGAATCATGGTTATTATCCTTCTTGATAGCGATTATATTGCTTGTGGAAGCGAAAATAATATCCAAATAATTAAATTCGAAGATGGAACTTTGAAGCAAACCCTAAGTGGCCACACAGCTTTGGTAAGAGATTTGTTCCACCTGGAAGAAAAGAAACAATTAATTAGCGGAAGTGACGATAAGAGTATTAGACTCTGGAATTTAGAAGATGGAAAATGCCTCAAAACCTTTAATGGCCATAATCATAGCGCAAATAAAATCCTTTTGTTCAATCCAGGAATTATTGTCAGTGCCAGTGATGATCATACAATAAAATTCTGGGATATTGAGGCAGGTACTTGTAATAAAACTTTAACTGGTCATGAAGGTTGGGTCATACACATCGCAATCATGTCTGATGGAACACTTCTTAGTTGTGGAGCTGATAAGACAATCAGACTATGGGGAATTTAATATAAATTTTCGTCGTAACTAAATCGTTTCATCTACATTTATAAAGCAACATATTAACTCAATTTATTAAAAGCTAAAAATGAATTTACAAGGAAAGCAGCAATCTCTCTATAGCTTTTATTTTAAGAAACGAAAGAATCATGAATGCAAATGTGAAGTTCCAGAAGAAGAGCTCCAAATAGTAAAATAGAATAGCATGGCTCTAATGAATAGATTGAACTGAAGAAAGGTGAAGTGGTATTCAAAAAAGATTACACTTTGAACAGGATGAGAACTCACTACTATTCTGTAATTCCCATATTTTCTTTTCTCATTATTGATTAGAAAATAGATTTTCTTCTTAAGCTATTGCTGCATATCTTCTCGCTAAATGGGAATTTGTTCTTTTTAGTAGTCAGCATAATACAGCTATCGAACAAGGAACTCTCTCCATTTTCAAGGTTCGTAATTCCTTCAACAATTGATGCTGTATAGATGGATTCATATCACTCCTCTAATCTTCTACTCACTTTTCAGAATTATCAAGGAATTATACTTTAATTTCAAGAAGGACAGATTTGATAAACAAATAAATGGAATCAAAGTTAGAGTATGTTTTGGTTTTCATCATTGATTATGTCTAGAGATATAATAGTTCAAAGCCAGAGAAAATTGAAGAAGTTAGATGGCAAGATCTAGAAGTAATCAAATTCAACATTTTACTTATCGATAGGTGGGAGATATAGTAATTCTATTCGCCAACGAGTACGCTCCTGCAGACTTGGTCTTACTTGATACAACTGAACAGATAAATAAACAGAATATCTGTTATGTAAGCACCAAGTTAATTGACGGGAAAAAAAATCTAATTACCAAGAAATGCCCGAAAATAACCAAATGTAAAATAGTAATATGAGTAATGAGTTTTAGTTGGTGCACGTACTGAATTCAAAGCTAATTTTGGAGACTATTGTAAAAATCTTTCAGGAAAAATTGAGTATGATAATCCCAGCAAAGATTTGAACGAATTCAATGGAATCATTAATCTCACAAAGGATCCAAAGGCTGAAATGCTGACTAATGAAAATTTCATTAAAAAATTCTCTAAGATTAAGCACACTCAAGGGGTTGTTGGAATAGTCGTCTATACAGGAAAGCATACCAGAGTTATGATGAATACAGACTTCCTAAAACAAAAGTCTAACTTTGCTCTAGCCCTTGTCAACAAGTTCAATATAGTTATGATCTTAGTAATCTTTCTATTTGGCATGGTATTTCAAAAAAAAAGAGTTGTTAACCTTTTAGATAAGTACTGTGGCTTATTTAGGCAGATCAACAGAACTAGATTACATAAAAGAGTATGAGACCTACTATGATAGTGGAGTCAAGTTCTTCTTTTACGTTGTCCAATATGCAAATTTCGTGCCACTCTCAATCTATTTTACTCTCGATATAATTGAGATTATTCATTATCGAAAAAATGAATTCTCTCAGAAAAAAGGATTGAGAAAGCATTTCATTTCAACATATAATCCAACATCCTTTGCCAACTTTGGACTTATTGACTATGTCGTTATGGATCAATCTGCTCTAAATCTTCAAAATAAACTTAGAGTGAAGAATATTTATCTCGATCGCAGACTTTATAATATAAAACAAGAAGAATTATCTGTTAAGGTTGCAAATGCTGTAGACTTATATCCAACGAAAATTGTAGATTTGAATGGTGATGGTTCTGTCCTCGGTAAGAGCAACGTTGATGATAAAGATGAACCAGAAAATGAAGACGCACCTGTAAAGTCACTAAAAGCCATAAGATCTAGATCCCCGTCTATTCACTCCTTAGCAAAGAAAAACTCTGAATCTCCACTTCGACCAAAAGGAAAGCAGGATGTTGAGAGCTTGAAGGATTCACAATTGTTAAAGTTCGGAATGAATATCAGAACCACAATGAAAGAAATTGAATATCGTTTCCCTAATCTTGATTTGGACTCAGGATACATCCAAAATCATGATACAGATGACTTCATCAAAGACTTGTTTGATCCTGACATGGAAGAGCTCATGAAAGCAATTCTCTTGTGCTCAGAAGCTAAGTATGTTAAAGTAACAGAAAAATTGAATGATGTACTTATCAGCAATTTCCAAGAGGAAAAAAGTTTGCTCAATCTTGCCAAAAACTGTCACTATTTTATTGAAAGCTCTGGAAAGAACATAACTCCCACCATTCGAATCAAAGTCAGAAATAACATCTCTGAATACTATATTGCCGGTCATTCAGAATCACAAGAAAAAAGAAAGAAATACTCAGTTGTTACTTGCCCTATAAACAAAAATGGTCTCGTAATCGATTCTTGTTATCTATATATTAAGGGGCCATTTGATATGATCAGACCTTTGATGAATCTGGAGCCTGAGCAAGCTGCTTTATTAGACATTGCCTCAGAAAAGATTTACGAAAATGGAACCCTTCCCTATCTCTTTGCAAAGAAAAAAATTGACAGAGAAGCTGCTAAGGAGTTTGCCCGTAAGTATAAGAACATCAAATCCAATCTCACTGTTCAAGAAGAAAATCTCAATAACTTGTTTGAATCTCTAGAATATGATTTGGAATTTGTTGGGATGGTCGGACTTGAGCAACAATGTTTTGTTCATTCTTATGAAACCATAAAAATTTTGAAACAAGCTGGTGTCAATGTTTGGGTCGTGACAAATGAACCCATGGAAAAAATGCTTGTTCCTTTGAATTCTTATGATCTGTTCGATAACCAATATAACCAGTTCTACATTGATGGCCAAACAAAAGAATCTATAGCTGTGTCCATCAAATTGCATATGAACCAATTCCAAAGAATATATGAATCCGAGAAGAGAATAAAAGGACAAGGCCAAACAGAGATCAGTGGAAGACTGGTAACTTATTACAATGAGCTGTCAGAAAGTGTACTCAAAAGAATGAGTAATTTCGCTATACTTGTCTCTGGGCGTGCTATGGGATTTATCCTTCAAGACAAGACAACATATGATAATTTCGCATTCCTTTGTGCAATATGTGGTAGAGTCCTTGGTTTTGAGTTTAGTCCAGAGCATAAGGAAGCACTAGTTAAAATGATCCAACATAAATTTTCAAATAAGAAACATGTCATGGCAGTTGGAACAACATATTCTGATATTTTAATGACAAACGCTGCTGATGTAGGTGTCATCACAACAAATTTCAAAGAAAATCAGCTAATTCCATGGGGTGATATTACAGTCTCTGATATTGCAAAAGTTATTAGCTTATTGCTTAAAAAAGGTGTCACTTTCACGCATCAGATAGATCACACAGTCTATTATCTCTATTACAAATCAATTGCAATGTCGCTACCATTATTCTATTATAATTGGTATGCTTCAATGACAGGAACATCACTTTATGATTCAGTTTTGCTTTTCCTGCTCTATTTCTTGTTTACAATGATGCCCCTTATCACGTTGAGCTTCGAAAAACCCTTCCCCTCAGAATATATTTTGATGTACCCTGCTCTCTATGGAGAAAGTAGATACAAGAAAACATATGTCTACAAGAAATTCATCTTGAGAGCTGTTATTGAAGGGGTGTTGCATTCGGCCTTAGTCTTTTACTTCTCACTGTATCACATTGACCGATCTGTCAGCTCGAAAGGAGAGACAACTGATCTCGGAGTCACTTCCCTCTTCAATATAGTATCTCTTGTGTTAATTGTCAACTTCAAGGTAACAAATAAAAATTCATGAATTTACTTTTTTTAGATATTTTTCAGCTTTGCAAAGAATAGCCTCGTATTTTGGACTGGTATAGTCTGGAGTTTGACATTCTTGTTTGGTTTCATTTGGATCAATGTAAGAGCTCAATTTACTGATACCCAAACACTTGATATTGAGCTTAAAGAGTTATTCGCCAGACCAAATACACTATTTGCTATCTTCTTTGTAGTTTTGATCTCATTAGCCATCAGTTATGTCATAAACAACTACATTATCCTGAAGGAAATAGCTCATGCCTGGCAGTTACTAGCTTACAAGTATCGAGAAGGCAAATTAAGAGTTCTGAAGAATGAAGAAATTTTGAAAGCCCTTGACTATAGATGGACTCTCAATAGTATTGTGAAAACCATTTATAAGAATGCTTCTCAACTTGACACCTTTGTTCTTGAGAGTAACTCATGTGCTTTTTTTCTTAATTGTTTAGTGTTGAGTATGATTGGTGAGGGAATTGGAAATATTGGCTTAAATAAATGGACTCTTCAATTCAAGGATAAGGGAATGGAAAGAAGATTCAAAGTGTCTAAAATTGCCACCTCATTAATTTTAACAAAAGCCATTTATTACACTGGAACTATCTTTTTCAGTGTTTGGTCACTGATCATCTCCATTGAAGAAAAATCAGCTGCCTTTGGATTTGCTCGTTTCATTATTTGTGTGCTCCTAGTTGCCTTTTGTTTCTTTATTAATTCCAAAAAATATGAGAGGCATTTTCTCAACATTAATTTATTGTTCACCGCAGCTGTCATCACTGTCAAGCTAGTATTTGATTTTCTTAGAGACGACGATGGCTCACTTGCAACAGCCCTCTTAGCAATGGTTATGAGCACATTCCTGGCCCTAGAACTTGTTTATTCAGTAATTCTCAACGCTGTGCTATTGATAGTGTTTTATGTCAGGCAATTCACGAATTATAGCAGTTCTACCAATGAACAGACATTCTACATTTTGTTCTCTAACATTCTATTACTCACATCTCTGTCTGCAATTTCAGTTTATTTGGGATCTCAAGTAATTTATCATATCATCTTTATATAACGTTTTAGATTGAAAAGCAAAAAAGAATTGAGTTTATGGCTTTTATGAAAATTGATAATCAAAATACAACATACAACAACATCCTCTCTATTTTAGTTCCTAACTTTGTGAAAAATTTGCTGAACAGGGGAATAAGATTCTTGGCTGAAGATCAAGGAAAAGTTGCCATTTTGTTTTGCGATATTTGTGATTTCGATCATATTATCGCAACTAAGGGTCCCGCTGTTGTGGATATTTTGGATAAATTATGGAGACAATTTGACAAGTTCTGCGCTGAACACGGTGTACAAAAAATTGAGGTAATCTTAGAAACATTGTTATTTATTGTATTAGACTGTTGGAAAAACTTATATGGCATGTGGAGGTCTCAAATCTACTGAACGTGAGTACTCAGGAAAGTTTCTCAGACTTAATCCAACGAAAAGAATTCTAAATATGGCCATTGATATGATGAACTATGTTGAAGAGTCAGTTCTTGATGATGGAACCAGTCTCACTATCAAAATTGGTATTCATTACGGAAGAGCAATAGCGGGAGTCTTAGGCTATCATAAACCACAATTTTCTCTCATTGGAGATACAGTTAATACAACCAGTAGATGTTGTTCCACCGGTCTTGATGCAAAGATTACATTAAGTGAGCAAGCTTATGAACAAGTTGCTGGTTCAGGATATCTGTTTGAAGAAAGAGTAATCTATGCTAAAGGAAAGGGGGATATGAAAACTTATGTTCTAAGAAGAGAGGGAAGAGATCCAAATAAGAGTACCAGAAATAGAATTCCAACACTGGTCAACTTTGATGGTAGATTAAAGACTCAACAGAAGGAGAATGACAAAAGTGAAATAAGCATGAATTTATTTAGGCTTGGAGGTATAATAATTCTGATCTTATGTAATTTGCAGGAAATAATGACAGAAAGCTTAGTATCAAAATTGATAATGTTAACAAAGAAGAGAAAATTGTTGAATACAATCCTGAGTATGAAGATGATGATATTGAAAAAAGAACTACTCAGCTTAAACCATCAAAATATCTCCTTCAAATTAAACAGTCTCCCCTGAAGAAAGAATATAACCTTCAAAGAGATAAGAAATATTTCAAGGTCTATATTTTAGGATGTGTCTTCCTAGCTGCTGTCTATTTCACTCAGAGTCTCATTATCCTTACTGTCAGAAGACTCCTTGGATTCTCTGCAGGATTTATTGTTCTCAGAGCCATGTTTTCTGTTGCTATTGTTACTATGATTCTATGCACAAGATTCCTAGAAAATAGGAAAATTCTAAACAGATTCATCCTCTATTGTTTGCTACTATTTTCTGCAGTGATACTTGCAATTCAAAGTCTCAAGAGTGATATCTCTGATACATGGTTCCACAGAATAACTATGCTAGAGCTAGTATTCGTCAAACTTGTGGGATTAAATTCCAAGTAATGTTTCTTCAACTATTGTTAATTTACTAGGAGATTTAATTTTATTCATTCCCTCATCTTCTATGGTGTCTACACCATCATCTGGCTGATATTCTTTTTCCTCAACGACAACCTAAATTATGAATACATTTTCTACTACTTTTTCTTTGCATTCTACATCCTTATCAACCACTACATAACAGAATCCAACGAAATTAGGAGATTCAATATTGGGCTCAGGCAAAATCAAAAAAGCTACGAGCAGGATAATTTAGTAAGCCAATTGCTTCCTCTTCATGTACGCCACCTATCTAACCTATTTCATCTTCTAGGCCTTCGACAAATTGCTCAGAGTAAATAAGATGGTTACTGTCGACTTAACAGATGTTATGGAAGATGCCACCTTATTATTTGCTGATATTGCTGGTTTTACTAAGTTCTCTTCGAGTGTTGAACCTGAGGAAGTAGTCAAGATGCTAAGTGAATTGTTTACAGAATTCGATCAAATGTGCGTTAAACTCAAAGTTTATAAAGTGTACACGATTGGTGATGCTTATGTTGCTCTTGGTTTCCTAAATGCTGCTGAAAGAAATCCTCCTGTAGAGGCCAATAACATTATCAAGATGGGTATTGGTATGATTGACATTATCAAGAGAGTCAAGAAGCAACTAAACCATCCAGGCTTGAATATGAGAATTGGCGTTCATACAGTAAGCTAATCAAGACCTTTCTAATCAAATAGGGAAGAATCATCGGAGGAATCATTGGTACAGAAGTTGTAAGATATGATTTATATGGAGCTGATGTGTTGGTTGCTAATAAAATGGAATCGAATGGAAAGGAAGGTATGATTCATGTCAGTGAAACGACAAAACGAATCCTCGAAAAGGCTTTCCCCAGAGAGTACAGATTTGAAAAGAACACTGATGTTCATATTCCCTCCTTAGACAAAACATATGAAGGATATTTCGTATTCTATGAGGAAAACATAGCTACAATAGAGGATATTCCTTTGTAGACAGATAGCATTAAATTTTTATTGTGCCATGACCTATCTATCTTAATTTCTATATCCATTTTAAGTCTGTCTCACATTAAGATAGTGATTTACAAAATCGATTGCTATGAAACATACTTATTATTATTATTGCTTATTTTCTAAATTTGATTCTTGAGGTCTTCTTGATGTGTATGACCTAATTCCTTCCTCCAATGCTTCAAAGAGGACTGCTCTTCTATATTCTTCATCTTTCTTAATCTCATCCTTAGTAGCCTTGAGAAGCTTTTCTACCTCTTCCTTTATCCAGGCATTTCTATTAGGTCCTAAGTTAGAGAACTCATCCCACTTGACATTCAAGATCTTCCATCCATTAGCTTCAAGGATCTTCTGTCTCAGTTTATATGCAGGTTTAGCTTCATTGCTGAAAGGAAGATTGTCACGATCCTTTTGAACTAACACTCCGACTTTATTTGGTAAGATAGCATAATCCACAACAAACAGATTTTCCCACTCAAGCCAAATTTTGAAATTGAAATCCAATTCCAAGTTAAGGATTCTAGACATATCATAATACTCATCTCTTTCATAATCGATCTTCAATCTGGTAATACTGAAATATCTCTCAGCCTCGAAACAAGTGTTCTCATAATGTCTCATGTCCCATTCAGGGAATAAGCTATCAATATAATAGCGAGCAATCTTCAATGGTCTATAATGAATAATAGGGCAGACGTGTTTTTGAGTAGACACATTCTTTGCGAATGCTCTCCAAATTTCTCTGTCCTTAACATCTTCGAACATCAGGCCATAGGCAACATTTGCAAGTTGAGCATAATCAAATTTTGCCATATTGTCCTTAATCCAAGGCATGAAATTCTTGGCAAGATCTTTGCTGAACAATCCTCTAGCTGTGTAAGCATAGTAAATTCTGGCTTTTTCATGGTTATTAAACTGATCCCAATACTTTAGAACATTCTTCTCAAGTTCTTTGTAGAAAGCCTCTTTACCACCCATTAAGCCACCATTAATCTTGGAGAAGGCATATAGAGCATTAGCAGTTTGGAAAGCATCAAGTGTTTGTGCCTTAGCAGTCAAGGCTCTTTCAATCTTCAGAGAAAGATCAACATAATTCTCCAATCTCAAGATAGTTAAGGCTAAGGCCAATCTTATAAGAGCATCACCTGACATCTTGGGAATCGATGTTTCAAGGGCACCAAAATAGCGGTCAATTAAGTTGGAAGCTTCCTTGAAATGCTCATAAGTTTCTCTGAAAACCTTCCTATCTCTTTTATCGATTCTACAGTTAGCATAGGTATACAACACGTTAGCGACCAAATCTGGGTCTGCGGCAAAGTGCTTGCTTAAATCTCTTGCAAGAAGCTCATTATACACCTTGCTATGAATCTTGTAATTTGATAGATTTCTGAAAGCATGATATATGTATAAGAGCTCATTTACATCACAAGATGGCAAGTCTTGGATAATAATATCAATGAAAGCATGATGAAGTTTGGGTGATCCAGCTTTAGGGTAAGTTCCAGCCATTGCGTGGCGCAACTTAGCTATCTCAAGGGAGCTTAAATTGTGAAGGATCTTGAATATCTCATTTTCAAGAACAGACCAGATTCCCAAAAAGTCTGATTTATATCTCAATTTGTTGGCAAGATACAAAGCAATATTTGGGTAAAGTCTGTGATTTATTTTTGGTATCATCTCCTTAAGCTCCTGTAAATTCTTGACAAATAGTTCCTCACTTTTTTGTGCCTCAGTGGGGTCAAAGTCAGGGTCGACGAATGTATTAATGTGTGCGCCTAATTTCTTAGTCAATGCTTTGTCTGCTCCATCAAGAAGATTCAAGACCTTTTCATCATTAATTTGGAAGGGCTCTTGGAAGTCCTTTAAGTAGGCTATCTTTCTGTTATTGTAAGTGTAGATATCATTTTGTCTAGGATTCCAGTATAACTCTTTCACAAGAATTTTGTCATATTTTCTAGGTGTGGGCTGTTCATTTTCAGCAAACAAAGTATCTTTCTTTTCTTCCTTTTTTTGTTCAGTTTCTCCCTTTAGTTCCTTCTGAGCTTGCTGAGTTAAAGCTTTCTTAAGCTCTTCAAATTGTTTTTTTTCAACCCCTCTTCTTTGTTTTTGTGTGATTGGTGATTGATATTTCACTTTTTCATATTTATCATTATTTTCAGTATTGTTTTCATAAGATCTAATGATATCATGAGGTTGATAGAAATAGGAGAATGAATATGTGCCGCGACGAAAGAGCTGCTTTGCGAAGGATCTAAAATAATTTGGTCTAAGCATAATTAAAAATAATTTGATTCAATTCAAGGCCAAAAGAAAAAGAAAAAAGATCTATTTTAAAGATAATACTATTTATGTCAGGGAATTGTCAGTTGAAAAGCATTATCTAATAGTTCATCGATAATGGATAGAGAATTAGATTTTCAATTTATTTAGAGCTTAATGTTGGATAAAATTTCATCTCTTAATCTATCCAGGGTTTCTTGGTAAGACCACTTTTGCTCAACAGTGAAGTTGAGTAACAATCCCTATCTTATCACTTTTTTATACAATAACTTTTACTCTCTTCTCATAGTAATCAAAAACGGGTTGGAAGCTTCTATTGTAATCAGCTGCAAGTGCTCCAAAATCTTTGTCGCTTTCAACTATATTGCATCTTGTTGGGGTATCACACTATACATGAGATCCTAATTTGTTAGTTTACTTTTTCAGTGGTTCCTGGTTGTTGAGGTAAAGTAGAATCAAGATGAGTGTTGAACAATTTTCCACAAGTTTGGCATTCAAGGTACTTTCCTGTTAATTCTCTAGCAAGATTCTCAGGAAGGTGAATATTTATAGCCAAATTAACTCCATCCAAAAGAGAGTCAAGTCTAAAAATAAGTTTATTCTCTGTGCGAAATACCTTGCGGCTTGTATGGGGTTTCTAGGGAAATCTTGAATGAAATATCCCTCATTCAAATTGGCTTCAACTCCAGTGACGGCTTTGGCAACAGCATCAACCAATTCCTTGGATTTATAAGAAGAGATTAAATTATTTTACCTCCTCGCTGTTGGTCTGGGAAGCGATAGATTCCAAGTTAACTCTTCCGTAATTAGCAAAGTGCCTGAATTTGAATAGGGAATCATTATTCTTACTTTTGAATCAATTGATTAAAGAGTTGGTTGTGTGCTCCATAAACAACAATTCTAGCATTGATAGGGGCTTTATAGAGGGTTGCGTATTGATCATATGCTGAGAATCTCCATCTAAGAAGAAGTTTGCTCAAAGAAGCTCCAAGATTTGACATTCTTAACTAAATTAATTGTTTAGGAACTAAAAAAATTGTTTTGATTAATCTATGATTGAGTAGATATCAAAGATAAGGACACAAAATATTCAGGCATTACATAATACGTAAAATACAAAGAATTCTTAGAAGATTTTATTTAGCGGTAATTGGCTTTAACCTATTTGATGAGTTTTATTAATAGACAAAGTACTTTCTCTTGAAAGCTTCTATAGTCTGACGATCAGGAGGCCTCCAAGTATATGTTTCCTAAGGAATATTCAGTTTAAAAAAGTGCATGCTTACTTTGAAAGTTTCCTTCAAATGAGTCTCGACATCTACACCGAATGCTGATGGTTTACTACCTTCAGGCAAGAATGGTGGATTATATACACCTGAATTTGTTATTAAATATTAGAACAATGTATACCTGGTATCACTTTAGTAGAGGCTAAATGATGGAGATTCTTAGCAAGTTGTTTAAATT
>Ga0065720_1002742_pt1 | contig 70428 bp, 61 predicted proteins | sample Thericmetagenome_FD_59107 | JGI IMG/M metagenome (GOLD analysis project Ga0065720, IMG submission 59107) | Thermophilic microbial communities from the Joint Bioenergy Institute, California, USA of rice/straw/compost enrichment - eDNA_2 v2... | ecosystem: Engineered > Solid waste > Grass >...
GCCCATGCCCCGCTCGTCCCGGCTCACCGCCGGGTAGATCTCGCTGTAGGTGCCCTCGAGCCAGACGTTGGCCACCATGGCCGGTCCGCCGTGCCCGGGCCCGCAGATGTAGAGCATCGGCCGGTGGTGCGTGGCGATCAGACGGTTCAGGTGCGCGTAGATGAGGTTGAGGCCGGGCACCGTGCCCCAGTGCCCCAGCAGGCGAGGCTTGACGTGCTCCGGTTGCAGCGGCTCGCGCAGCAGGGGGTTGTCCATGAGGTAGACCTGGCCCACCGACAGGTAGTTGGCCGCCCGGACGTAGGCGTCCAGGCGGGCCAGTTCGGCGTCGCCGAGCGGAGCCCCCGCTACCGTCCGCATGGTCGCCTCCCGCGCTTTCTCGTCCCTGCTCGTCTCGTCCCGTCGTCGGCTGGTCGGTGTTCCGGTCGCTGGACGCCTATCGGTGGATGTCGGTCGAATTGGCGGCTTGAGATCTTTGTCGATGGCTACTCGGGCACGACGGCGGCCGGGCAGGGGGCCTCGCGGACCGCCGCGTCACCCACCGAGGAGATCAGCCGCCGGGTCAGCACGTTGCCGTCGTGCCGGCTCACCACGAGCAGGCCGGCCTCGGTGCTCGCGTCAAGCAACGCCATGGCGGGGTTCGGGGCCTTGGTGGGCCGCAGGTCCACGGTCACGTCCGGGTGCCGGGCCCGGGCCTCGGCCGTCGCCTCGGTGAGCATCTGCCGGACCTCGTTCTCCACCGCGGCGGCATCGGTCGGTGCGGGCGGCTTCCGGGGCGGTCGGGCCCCGACCGGGCCGAGGCGCGCGACCGACGGCATCCACCAGGCGGAGAGGGCCACCAGGGGCGCCCCTCGCGCCGCCGCCTCGTCCATGGCGAAATCGACCGCCGCCGCGCTGTCCGGCCGTCCGTCGATTCCCACGACCACCGGCCAGGGTGGTGGGGCGGCCGAGAGTTCGACGACCGTGAGATCGTCCGTGGTGTACGGGTCGACGGGCCCGCCCTCCGGCCGGATCACGATCACCGGGCAGGCGCTGTGCGCAGCCAGGTGGGTGGTGACCGATCCGAGCAGCATTCCAGTGAATCCACCCCGACCCCGCGCCCCCACCACGAGGAGCGCCGCGTCGTTCGACCGGTTCGCCAGCGTCGGCGCCGCCCGTCCGGCCACGGCCTCACCCGAGACGGTCAGGTCGGGCGCGGTGGCCAGGGCCCGCGCCACCATCTCGTCCACCAGCGCCTGAGCCTGGGCCTTCGCCGCCGCCCCGGGTCCGTGACAGGCGACGACGTGCAGCGGCAACCCGCGCCGACGCGCCTGCCACGCCGCATGCGCGGCCGCCGCGACCGACGTGGATGAGCCATCGACGCCCGCCACCACCGGTCGTACCGCCATGAGCGCCCCCCGCCTGAGCTCGGGCCCACGAACCCGTGACCGTCGGTCTTACTGCGATCCTGCCCTGCTCGCCACCCGCGTGGGGCGGGCTCGGCGATTCCGACCGCGTGTCCCGGAGAAAACCCGGTTCGGCCGGCGCACCAGCGTGACCGGGGTGACGGCGGGGACGGCCGTGACCGCCCGTCACCGGATCGGGGTGGTCCAGGTCGGGCGGGGCCGTTCCCAGCGAGCACTCGGCTGAGTCCCAGCAGACCCACAGGTATTTTTGGGACTTTGGTCCCCTCCTGGGGCCGATGACCGAGCCTAGACTGGCCGCCATGGCACGTAGCGCGCGCTCGGTTGCCCGGGAACGGGCCGAACGGGCTCGACAGGCCCGGGAACGGGCCGCGCGGCGGGCCCGCCGCATTCGTACCGCGTGGTGGGTCGTGGCGGCCGCGCCGGCGTTCGTGGCTCTGCTGGTCCTCATCCGGGTGGCGATCCCCGATGCGCCCACCGGCGGGGCCGACGGCGACCGTCAACTGTCGTCGGCGGTCATCGCGGCGCTGCGCCCCGATCCATCCCTTTTGGACAGCGTGGGGCGGGGTCAGGGGGTGACGCCGCCGACGCCGATCGCCGACCAGCCGCCGCTGACCGCCGACGGCAAGCCCCTGGTGCTCTACGTCGGCGCGGAGTACTGCCCGTTCTGCGCCTCGCAGCGGTGGCCGCTGGCGATCGCGCTGAGCCGGTTCGGCAGCTTCACCGGGCTCACCGCCTCGCGCTCGGCCCGCGACGACGTCTACCCCAACACGGCCACGATCAGCTTCCACGGCTCGACATATGTAAGCGAGTACCTGGCCTTCCAGGGCGTGGAGCTGGCCACGAACGAGCGGCAGGGCCGTCGGTACAAGCCCCTGGACACACTCACGCCGGAACAGGAGGCGGTGGTGAACACCTACAACGCGCCACCGTACGCGGCGCAGGCGGGCAGCATCCCGTTCCTGGACTTCGGCAACCGGTTCCTGCAGACCGGTGCGTCGGTCAGCCCGCAGCTGCTGGCCGGGCTCTCCCACGACGAGATCGCCGCGGAGATCGTGAACAACCCCGACGGTCCGGTCGCGCAGGCGATCCTCGGCTCGGCGAACGCGTTCACGGCGGCGTTGTGCGTGCTCACCGACGGGCAGCCGGGTGAGGTGTGCGACAGCCCTGCAGCGGCGGCGTACCAGGCGGAGGTCGGGCGATGACCGAGGTCGCGCGGGCCGGGCGGAGCGCCCCGGCCACCCGGACGGCTGGCCTTGCGGCGTGGGCGGTCCCGGCGTCGCTCGCGCTCGCCCTCGTCGGGCTCGGGCTGTCGATCTACCTCACGGTCGAGCACTACACCGCGCCGGGTTCGCTCGCCTGCCCGGTCGGTGACGCGGTCGACTGTGCGCAGGTCACGACGAGCGCGCAGTCGAAATTCCTCCGGATCCCGGTGGCCGTGCTCGGGATCGTGCACTTCGCCACCATGCTGGCGCTGTGCCTGCCCATGCTGTGGCGGCGGATGGATCGACGCCTGTGGCAGGCCCGCCTCGGCGTGGCCGGGCTCGGCGTGCTCTTCGTGATCTATCTGATCTTCGCCGAGCTGTTCATCATCGAGGCGATCTGTCTGTGGTGCACCGCGGTGCACCTGGTGGCGTTCGGGCTCTTCGCGGTCGTGGTGCTCGCCTCGGCCATGGCCGACCCCTCGCCCTTCGACAAGCGGTAGGGAATGATCCGGGCGCCGGGCATGGGCGCCGTCCGGGCTGCGGGCAACGGTCGCCCGGGTGGGGCAGTGGTCCTCCACCCAGTGGGCCAGTGGCCGCGCGGGATGGTCCGGGCCCGCGTGGTGGGCATGGCACGCGCGGGCCTCGCGGAGTGGTGGCCGAGCGCACCTTCGGTATAGTGATCCGCGGTGCGCCGGGAAGACTGGTCGGCATGGAATCGCCAGGCGTCACTGCTTTGGTGCTTCCATCCTGTATGTTTGCCGGTCGATCGGAGGCCACCGTCATGCGCGCACGCGACCTGTCCGCGCCCTTTCCCACCGTGACGCCCGCGACGGCCGCCCTCGAGGCGGCCCGGTTGCTGGCCCGCCGGGACCTGCCCGGGCTCATCGTCGTCGACGACGCCAACACCCCGGTGGGGGTGCTCGCCGGCCCGCAGGTGCTGCGCCTGGCCGTCCCGGCGTACGTCACCGAGGACCCCAACCTGGCCGGGGTGGTGGATGAGGCGGCCGCCGACGAGATCGTCCGGAATCTCGATGGCCGCACCGTGCAGGACTGCCTGCAGACCGATCATCCCCACCCGACGCCGGTCGTCGACCAGGACGCGACCGTGCTGGAGATGGCCGCGCTCATGGCCCGCACCCGTACGCCGTTGGTCGCCGTCGTCAGCGACGACGGTCGGCTGGTCGGGGCCGTGACGCTGGACGCTCTGCTGGAGCAGGCGGTCACCCGATGACGGTCACCGCCTGGCTCGCGGTGGCGATCTTCGTCGTCGCGTACGCGCTCATCGCCACCGAGAAGATCCACCGGGTGGCCGCCGCCCTGGGCGGGGCCGTGCTCATGCTGGTCGTGGGCGCCACCAACGCCGAGCACGCCTTCTTCAGCGAGCACACGGGTATCGACTGGAACGTCATCGTCCTGCTGCTCGGCATGATGCTCATCGTGGCCGTGCTGCAGCGGACCGGAGTATTCGAGTACGTCGCGATCTGGTCGGTCAAGCGGGCCCGCGGTCATCCGTTCCGGGTCATGGTGATCCTGATCCTGGTCACGGCGTTCGCCTCGGCCCTCCTCGACAACGTCACCACCGTCCTGCTGATCGCGCCGGTGACGCTGCTGGTTTGCGACCGCTTGAGCGTGCCGGCCGCGCCGTACCTCATCGCCGAGGCCCTGGCCTCCAACATCGGTGGCACGGCCACCCTGGTCGGCGACCCACCGAACATCATCATCGCCAGCCGCGCCGGGTTGTCGTACAACGACTTCCTGGTTCACCTGGCCCCGCTGGTGGTGCTGCTGCTGGTCGTCTTCATCGGACTGTGCCGTCTGCTGTTCCGCGACGCGTTCCGCTACGACCCGCGGCGGGCGGAGCAGGTGATGGCGTTGCGGGAGCGGGACTCGATCACGGACATGCGCCTACTGGTGGTCAGCGGCGTGGTCCTGCTCCTTGTCACCGTGGCGTTCGTGCTCCACACGGTTCTGCCCCTGGAGCCGTCGGTGGTGGCCATCGTGGGCGGCCTGGTCCTGCTCGCGGCCTCAAGGCTGAACACCGGAGAGATCGTCAAGGAAGTGGAGTGGCCGACGCTGGTGTTCTTCGCCGGCCTGTTCATCATGGTCGGCGCCCTGGTCAACACCGGCGTCATCGGCCTGATCGGGGACGCCGCCGTCGATGCAGTGGGCGACAACCGGTGGGCGGCGTCCATGGTCCTGCTGTGGGCGTCCGCGGCGCTGTCGGCCGTGGTCGACAACATTCCCTACGTTGCCACGATCAGCCCGATCGTGGCGCAGCTCGTCGAGGCGGGGTCGGGCGGCGCGACGGGTGGCCCGTGGCAGGTGCTGTGGTGGGCGCTCGCGTTGGGCGCCGACCTCGGCGGCAACGCCACCGCGGTCGGCGCCTCGGCGAATGTGGTCATCCTCGGCCTGGCCGAGCGGGCCGGTCGGAAGATCACGTTCTGGCAGTTCACCAAGTACGGCCTCGTGGTCACCGTGGTCACGGTGGCGCTGTGCGTGCCGTACCTGTGGCTGCGCTACTTCGCTCTGGCCTGAGCCGGTCCGCCGGCGCCCGGCCGTGTCGATCTCGGTCTGATGGACGGACTGATCGTGGCCAGGTTCGTTCAGTGATCGCTGGCCAGTTCGATCAGTCGATCTTTGTCTGGTGTCGTACCTGGCTGGCGTCGCCGCTGCTGGTGTCGTCTGTGGCTGGTGTCGCTTCTGGCTGGTGTCGCCTCGGCCCGGGGCCGCGTACGTCACGGGCCCGAGGCGACCGTCGAGTGCCGCAGCGGTTAGCGCAGGCGGCCTCATCGAGTTGGCGCAGGCGGCCTCAGCAGTTGGCGCAGGCGGCCTCAGCAGTTGGCGCAGGCGGCCTCAGCAGTTGGCGCAGACATGGCGCTCCGGCGCCCGGGCGACCCGGACCCAGCCGGCGACGTTCGCCATGCGCCAGTACGCCCGCCGGTTCTCGTTGGGCGTGCCGTTGAAGCGCGTGCCGCACTCGTCACAGAGCAGGTCCAGGCGGGGAGTGCTGCCGGCCTCCGCAACCGTGATCCACATGCCGTTCGCCTCCCTCCGACATGACGTGCAGGTCTTGTCGGCAGCGTGCGTCGGCTATTTCTCTGCGGCTTGGCGGCCGGATGACAGTTGCATGACGGTCGGGTGATGTTGGCGCCCGGTCGGCGGGATGCGTGTCAGGAAGGACGCCCGCTTGACGCCTGGAGCCTAGGAAGGACGCCTTCCTGACAAGTGCCAGGTCGCGGCCACGCAGGCCAGGTAGAAGATAATGGACGCCACGTAGGCGGCGTCACCGGACTGGACCGTCGGGAACGACTGGCGGAAGGCCCAGCCCGTGAGCCCGGTCGGGGTCGAAGGCGTTGCTGTTCGCCACGACGAGGAGAAGCTCCCGCTGCCCACTCCGGCGATGGCCGCCAGCACGACGCAGTGCCTGGCCGCCCCTCATGCGCTGAGCGCCGGCACGCTCCGCTGTGGACGGTGAGCTGGGACGCGGCGCTGGCCGAGGCCGCGACGGGGCGCCGGCGGCGCACGACACGGTCATCATGACCGCCTGCGGGCCGAGCAGGGTCGTCTGCCTGCGCCCGGAGTCCCCGTCGATCTAGGGCTGAGAGTGGTGGTTGGAGATCAACTCACCACCCGGGGCCCTAGATCAACGCAAGATATTAGCTGTGATCGATGATCTGGTCGGGGTTCAGGCGGGCGGTGTGTGGTACGGGGCCGGGCTCGGGGATGCCCACCCGCAGCACCAGCATGGGTTCGCCGAGGTAGGACAGCAGCCGGCGCAGGGTGGCCCGGGTCGCGTCGACCTCCACGGCCGCCGACAGGGGTAACACCGACAGGCCCCGCTCGGTGGCGGCCAGCCAGACCGCCGACAGCGCCTCGCCGGCGCGCAGCCAGGCTTCGGGCTGGTCCTCGTCCGTGTACAGGACCGCGTAGGAGGCGGCCCGGTCGTGGCCGCCGCGCGCGGGCGACTCGCCGATGGGCAGCGTGCCCCCGTGGCCGAAGTCGCGGCCGGGCACGGTGCTGCGCGGCTGGGCCGAGGGGATGACGTCGGCCGGCAGACCCAGCGTCTCACCCCCGCCGGCGGCGCTGGCCGAGGTGACCGAGGGGGTGTTGGTGCCGCCGACCCAGTAGGCAAGTTCCTCGACGAAGTCGGGGTCCCGGTTCTCCACCCGCTGAGCCTCGGTTGCGGCCGAGGCCAACTCGATCACGCCGTCCGGGGGCAGCACGTGCAGGTGGGCGCCCTCGGCCTCGGCGGCCTGGGCGAGCGCGGCCAGGGCGGAGGGATTGACCGGAGTCGACGACACCGGGCGTCGATCGGTGTGCCGCTCCCGGATCGCCGCCAGGGCCCGGGTCGTGGCGGCCGAGGCGCCACCCTGGTCGACCACCGTGATCCGGGCGAGCAGGTCAGGGTCGGCCGGGTCGGGCAGACGCTCCACTGTGGAGCGTACACCCTGGGCGGCCAGGGCGACCCGGGCGTGGTGCAGGGCCGCCCCGCAGCTGAGCGTGAGCAGTCGCCCGAACGGGTCGGTGACGGCGAGCTGTCGGTCCCGGACCGCCCGTAGCTCCAGCACCGGCGGCGCCACCCGCCACCGCCACGGTTGCGTGTTGTGGATCGAGGGGGCGAGCCCGGCGATGCCCGCGGCCGCCTCGAGTGCGTGGTCCAGCGTCGGCGTAGCCATGCCGCCTCCCGTGTGCTGACGGCTCCCGTTGAGTTGACAGATTCCCGTGCGTCCACGGAATCCCGTGTATCGACGGCTGGCGGCCGCACGGCCCCATGAGGGCCGCACGGTCGCCCGCCGTACGTCAGTCGACCAGTTTTTGTCGCCCGACCGGTACGCCGGTCGATGCGTACGTTCGTCGATCGAAGCTCGATCGATCAAGACGTGTTGATCTCGATCCGGCGAGCCTCCGGCTGTGGCCGCAACGGCACCGTGATCTCGAGAATGCCCTTGTGGTAGTTCGCCCGGATGCCCTGCTCCTCGGCGTTGCTGGGCAGGCGCACCGACCGCTCGAACGAGCCGTACCGGAACTCGCTGCGGTACCGGGTCTGCTTCTCCTCGCGCCGCTCCCCGCGGATCGTGAGGATGCCGTCCGAGACGCTCACGTGGACGTCCTTGTCCGGGTCCACTCCCGGAAGTTCGGCCCGGATCGTGTACTCGGTGTCGGTTATGTGGTCCTCGAGGCGAATGGTGTTGTTGTGACGCAGCAGGCTGTCCTGCTCGAACCACTCGCTCAGCTCGTTCCACAGACGTGGGACCAGAGAGGTCATGGCTAGCTCCCTTCCCTGCGGGACGCCGCGTTTCCGCGCCCGACCCCACCGGCCGTTCTCGTCGGGCCGGCCCCGGTGGTGTCAGCACCCTGGCGTTGTCAGCCCTTGGTGTCGGCACCTTGGTGGTGTCGGCCCTCGGCGGTCGGTGCCAGCACCCGGCGGTGTGATCGTGGCGCCCACCCGGCGCGCTCTCCATCGTCGTACGCATACCCCGGTCGCGTCCGGGGAACCGATCTTTCGCGTTCCGGCCCGCACCGGGGCCCGGGCCCGCCAGAATCAACGCGATGGGCGGGGGGCTGGGCCGGGTGGTCATTGTGTCCGCGGGGGTAGGCGCGGGCCATGACGGCTACACCCGGGAGCTGGCGCGGCGCCTTCGGGAACGTGGGTACGCCGTCGACCAGTACGACTTCATGGACCTGTTGCCGGGACCGACGGGCACCAGCGCGGTGCAGTTGTACAACCGGACGCTGAACCACGCCCCCTGGATCTACGCCGGCCTGTTCCAACTGGGCACCTGGTCGGCCACGGCCGCGATGACCCGGGCGCTGCTCGCGCCGGCCCGGCGTCAGCTGCGCGCGCTGCTCACCCCCGACGTACGCGCCGTCGTCTCCACCTACTCGCTGGCCAGCCAGCTGCTCGGCCCGCTGCGCCGGTCGGGGCGGCTCCGCGTGCCGGCGATCACGTACGTCACCGACTTCGCGGTGCACCGCCACTGGGTGGTCCCCGGGGTCGACGCGCTGCTCGCCCCGCATCCGGTCGGGGCGATGCAGGCGCGGGCGCTCGGGGCGGCGGCTCGTTCGGCCATTGCGGCCGGCGCCCTGGTCGCTCCGGGCTTTCATCCGCCCACGCCGGCCGAACGGGAGCAGGCCCGGCGGGCCTTCGGGCTGCCGTCCGGCCGACTCGCCCTGGTCGCCGCCGGGTCGTGGGGCGTGGGCCGGGTCGCCCAGACCGCCGCGGAGGTGGCCGCCTCGGGCGTGGCCACGCCCGTGGTCGTCTGCGGCCGCAACGAGCGCCTGCGGGAGCGGCTGGACCGGGCCGGAGTGCCGGCGCTGGGCTGGGTCGACGACATGCCGCTGCTCATGCGCGCGGTCGACGTGCTCGTGGAGAACGCCGGCGGCCTCATGGCCATGGAGGGCATGGCCACGGGCCTGCCGGTGGCGACGTACCGCCCGATCCCCGGCCACGGCCACATCAGCGCGGCCACGCTGGAGCAGGCGGGTGTGAGTACGTGGATCCGCCGGCCCTCGGCGCTGCGCCCGACCCTGCTGCGGCTGCTCGACGGCGACCTCGGCGGGGCCCAGCGGTCGGCCGCGGCCCCGATGCTGCAGGCCGATCCGGCTGAGGTGGTGGATCGCCTCGCCCGGCCCAGACGGCCGGACCGGGCCCGGGAGCGCGCGTGGTCGGCGATCGACCTGCACCGGCCCGGTCGCACCGCAGCGTGGACGCCGGACGGTCGCCCTCCGCAACGGTGATCCCGCCGGGCGTTCGTTGGTTATCCCGACGCCCGTGGCGTCGAGGATCGTCGCTCGTTCTGGCGAGAGCGCCCCGTCCGTCTCTGCTGGGAGCGCCGCGTCCGTTTCTGCTGGGAGGGCCGCGTCCATGATCGCCGTGAGGCGTTGGTGGGCTGCGGCGCGTACGGGTGCCTCACGGTGACCATGCCCGGTGATCGCGGTGAGGCGTTCGTACGCCTACGGTGGGGGTAACGCCTCACCGTGATCATGGGCCGGCCACGGGACGGACGCGGGGTCTGGATGACGTGAGGCCCCGCAGGTACGCCCCGGGCGCCGAGGCGTCGCCGACCGGAACACGCCGGCCGTGCCGCGGCCGGTGGCGACTGGGCTGGCTGGGGTGTTCGGGTGGCGTTTGGGCTGGCTGGGGTGCTCGGGTGTCGACCTGGGCCGGGCCGGGGTGTTCGGGTGGCGATAGGGCTGGCCGAGGTGTCGGGTGTCGACCTGGGCCGGGCCGATGGTCCGGGCCGGACCGATAGGCTGCTGGCCATGGTTGAGCCCGCGGCCCCGACCCGACCGTCCCAGACGAAGGCAGTCGTGCTGCTCACGCTGGCGTTGGCGGCGCTGCTGGCGCTGTGGGGCATCGGGGGGTACCTGCTCTACACCCGGGCGCCCGCGAACTTCGGGGAGCCGCCGGCCGCCACCGCCTCGCCGTCAGCCGCGCGCTAGGCACCGACGCCCCGCTAGTCCTGGGCAGGTGTCAGGAAGGACGCCTTCCTAGGCAAAAAGCGGCAAGAGGGCGTCCTTCCTGACATGTTCCTGGCATGTGGGCGTGTCACAGGCGTCGCTCGATGGGGAGACGACTGCGGGTGAACAGGCCCGCCCCGAGGACCGCGATGCCGGGTACCACGATGAGCGTGATCAGCAGGATGGACCACGGCATCACTGGGGTCGGCGGGGGGTCTACCGGCCACAAGGTTTCGCCGTACTGCCGGGCGTAGACGGCGAGCACGGCCACCGCCGTCCCGATGCCGGCCGCCGTGCCGAGGATCGAGCCGAGGCCGGCGATCACCCACGACTGGCTCACCGACAGGCCGCGGCGCAGCCGGGGTGAGGCGCCGACCGCGGCCAGGGTGGAGAGGTCCTGCCGGCTGTCGGCGGCAGCGAGTGCCGTGCCCACGGCGGCCGCCCCGATGGTGATGATCGCCGATGCGGCGAGCAGCACCAGCAGGATCTCGTCGTAGCGGGGCTGGTACCCGCGCTCGACCTGGGGGAACGCCTCGAACGGCTGCAGTAGCAGGCGGGCTCGCTCCTCGTCGGCGGCGGTCGGCGGCCGGGTGGTCGTACCGATCAGCGCGGATTCATCGCTGTCGAGCCCGAGCCGGGCCACGGTGGCCGGGGTCACGACGGCCGGACCGGGGCCGACCGCGGTGGTGAGCAGGTAGCCGGGGAGCGTGACGTAGTCGACGGTGTATCCGGGCCACACCAGCACTCCGCCGCGGCCGGGGGTGAGCTCACCGGTCCCGCGGGCGAGCGCCTCCGGGTCGGCGTCGGGGTCGGGTCGCAGCACGGCCAGGGTGACCTCGCCGTCGGTGATCAGCAGCGGCGACCGGACGACCACCCCACCGGCGGCCAGGACCTCGCGGGCGGCGCGCAGGTCGTTCCCGGAGGCGCCGGTGAACGCCGCCAGGGCGTCCTCGTCGATCACCAGCACTCGCGTCGTGTCGGAGAGATTCCGGGGGTCACAGGCCGGGTTGTCGGCCGCCGCCCGGCGCTCCTCCAGCGTGGGCAACTCGCCGCTCTGCAAGGCGAGCAGCTGGGGACAGTCGTCGTTGATCAACGCCTGCAGCTCGCACGAGCCCCACTCCGGAGCGCCCTCGGGACAGATCGTGGCGTTGACCGGGTACACCTCGGCGACCGGCAGCGCGGAGCGCATCGACTGCTCGATCGCGGCCAGCGACGGCGAGTCGTGCGGGTCGTCGCCGCCGTAGCCGAAGTAGACGCGGACCGTGTCGGTGGGCACCTGCTGCACGTACAGCCGGCGTTCGTGCGTGGTGCGACTGTCGAGGAACATGCCGAGGGCGACGCTGCCGGCGACGGCGGCCATCACGGCCGAGATGGCCGGGGCGGCGGCGGCACGGTTGCGGGCGGCGTCCCGCAGGGCGATGCGCGGGGCCAGCGGTACGAGCCGACCCACCCGGGCGACCAGTCCCACCAGGGCGGGGGTGCACAGCACCAGGCCCAGTTCGCCGATGACCAGGCCGAAGAGCATGATCGTGGTCTCGAAGGTGACCGTCCCCCCGTAGGTGATCGCTGCGCCCAGGCCGGCCATGGCGAGGCCGACCACGACCCAGCGCTTGCGGGACCGGGTGACGCCGCGGCGTCCGGCCAGCGACGCGACCACGTCCTGCCGGGCCGTGATGAAGGCCGGGACGAGCGCGGCGAGGACGCCGGTCACCACGGCCAGGCCTGTGACCGCGACCAGGGCCTCGGGGAAGACCCGCCAGGCCCCGCCCCGGTGGTGAGCGATGGTCTCCTCGAACCACGGGCGGGCGAGGAAGGCGCCGGTGACGCCGAGCGCGAGGCCGAGCCCGGCGCCCAGCAGGCCGAGCACCACACCGTCGGCGAGCACGATGCGCCGTACGTGGGCGGGGGTGCCGCCGTTGGCCGCCACCAGGGCGAGTTGCCGCTGGCGGCGTCGGGCGCTGATCGCGAATGCGGGGCCGGCCAGCAGCACGACCTCGAGCAGCGCCAGCCCGCTGACCAGCACGGCGATGGCGACGTCCTCCGGCTGCACGACCGAGCCGGTCTCCCACCCGGCCTGCAGCATCGGGACCTCGTCGTCGGCCGGCGGGTGCTCCAGAACGGCCCGCGAGACGACCACCATCCCCAGCCGGTTGAGTTCGAGAACCTTATCCCAATCGATCGGCTCGGGCGTGTCGACCAGCCAGGTGTTCTCCCGCAGCGAGAACCACTCGCGCACCGCCGTGTCGTCGGCGTCGTAGGCGAACAGCAGTACCGAGTCCAGCAGGGACGGGAACTCGACCTGACCGACCACTGTGTACCCGTCGCTCCGTCGTCCCGGCNACTGACCGTGACCTCGTCGCCGATCCCGGCCTCAAGCCAGCCCATGGCCTGCCTGGTCAGCGCCACCTCCGTGCGGGCGGTCGGGGCCCGACCGGCGAGGAGCTCGACGTAGCCGCGCGTCAGCGGGTGGTTCGCGTCGACCATCACGGCGTCGGGCTGGCCCAGGCCGTATGGCGTCCGGACGACCACGGTTCCGCGCCGCACCGGCACGACCGTGCTGCCCGGCAGGAGCTCGACCAGTTCCTCCTGGGTGCCCGGCCGGTCGGCGTCGGACACCTCGGCCACGAAGGACGGACCGGCGCCGTACGCGTCGGCGAACGCGGTGCCGTCGGCCGGGTCGGGCATCTGCGTCATCGGCCGGCGCGTGTCCCACTGGATGCGGGCGTCGGCGGCCCCCATCCGCTGGGTGGCCTTCTCCGCTCCGGTCAGCGACATCATGTCGGTGGTCACGGCGGCGGCGCTGAGCGCCAGCACCGGCAGTGCCAGCATGATGGCCACCAGGGCCGACCGTCCCTTGGCCCGACGGGCCTCCCGCCAGGCGATGCGCAGGGCCGCGCGCCAGCTCGTGACGAAGTCCATGCCTGCTCCGTACCGTGTCTGTCCTCTATGGATGTATGCCTGTTCTCTGTGGATCCAGGACCGTCCTCTGTGTATCCGGTCGGGATCGGTTCAACCCTTGCTGTGCATAGGTAGATAGGTCGTACGGTTGGCGCTACAGGCGTCGCTCCACCGGCAGGCGACTGCGGGTGAACAGGCCGGCCCCGAGGATCGCCACGAGCGGCACGGCCACGAGGACCACGCCCGGCGTGGGCCACGGCAGCGCCGGCTCGACCGGCAGGCCGGGCCATTCGTGCCGCCGGTACGCCTGGTTGTTCCCCACGATCACCGCGACCGCGGCGCCGATGCCGGCGAGCGAGCCCAGCACCGAGCCGAGCCCGGCGATGACCCCGGCCTGGCTCACCGACGGCCCGCGCCGCGGTCGAGGCGACGCGCCCACGGCGGCGAGCGTGGACAGGTCGGCGCGCCCGTCGGCGGCGACCTTGGCCCGGCGAGCCTGCCGCCAGGCGATGCGCCAGGTTCGGAGAGACGTCATCCGGTGGTCCCCGGGAAGAACGGACCCTGGCCGGTCACGCGGGGTCCCGCGCGACGAGGAGACTCTCCACCTCGGGCAGCGGGCCGGATGTGTCCACAATGGACCCATCGCGGAGGAAGATGACGCGGTCGGCCCAGGCGGCGTGGCGGGCCTCATGGGTCACCAGCACCCCGGCCGCGCCCGCGTCGACCCGGGCGCGCAGGAGCTTGAGCACGGCTTCACCGGTCTGGGAGTCCAGGGCCCCGGTGGGCTCGTCGGCCAGGATCAGCCGCCGGTCGCCGACCAGGGCCCGGGCGATGGCGACCCGCTGCTGCTGACCACCGGACATCTCGTCGGGGAAGCGGTGGGCGAGATGGGCCAGGCCGACCTCCTCGAGGGCGGCCAGGGCGGTGGCCCGGACCTGCCGTAGCCGTACGCCGTCCAGCTCCAGCGGCAGGCCGACGTTCTCGGCGGCGGTCAGGCTCGGCAGCAGGTTCAGGTCCTGGAAGACGTACCCCACGCGCCGCCGGCGCACCGCGGCGAGCTCGCGCCGGTTCAGGCGGCCCAGCACGACGCCCTCGACCACCACCTCACCGCTGGTCGGCGCGTCGAGCCCGCCCGCGAGGTTGAGCAGCGTGGACTTCCCCGAGCCCGACGGCCCCATGACGGCCACCAGTTCGCCCGCGCGTACCTGCAGCGACACCCCGCGCAGGGCGTGCACGGCCACCTCGCCCTTGCCGTGGATGCGGGTCACGTTGCGCAGCTCCAGCACGACGTCGCTCATCGCGTCCCCCGGGCGACCTGAGCTTGATCGTCGACTGTGGACTCGGCGGCCAGCTCCGATTCCGGCGTGGCCACCAGCTCCGGTTCCGGCGCGGCGGCCAGGTCCGATGCGGGCGGGGCCGCATCGGGCGGCTCCGGCGTCGCGGCGAAACGGGCCAGGGTGGCTTCGCAGTGGTCGAGCCACCGCACCTCGGCCTCGGCCTGGAAGACCATCGACTCGAGCACGAGCCGCCAGGCCAGGTCCTCCCGGCCGCCCGGGTCGCGCCCCTTGAGCCGGGTGAGCTCCTGCAGCGTCCGCATCGTGGCGGTGCGCTGGGTCTGCACCACGGCTCGCACGTCCACCCCGGGCGTGGTGAGCGCCAACGCGAGCTTGATGGCGAGCTCGTCGCGGGGCCGGTCACCGCGCTCGATCGGGCTGGCGAACCACAGCGCGAGCTCGGCCCGGCCGGCCGGCGTGATCTCGTACGGCCGCTGCCCCCCGTCGTTTTCCGGCAACGCCCGGACGAGTCCGTCGCGCTCGAGCCGAGCCAGGGTGGTGTAGACCTGCCCGATGTTCAGCGGCCAGGTCCCGCCCGTGGTCCGCTCGAACTCGGCCCGCAGCTGGTAGCCGTAGCGGGGGCCCCGCTCCAGCAACGCCAGCAACCCGTATCGCACGCTCATGGCTACGCAGTATGCATACCTCGTATGTACGACGCAACCGCGGGGTCGCCCGGCCGACTCGGCACGTCATCCGGAAACGGTCGGCTGGCCGACCCGGGGACGGCTGCCTGGCCGCTCGGCGACGGTCGGCTGGCCGTACTCGGCGCGTCCGGGGGCGCGCCTTCCACGGCGATGTGGCGGCGCTGCGGCACCATATTGGCGTGACGCGATGGGAGTATGCGCGGCTGGAGTACCGCGCCACGGGATCGTTTGGTACCGATCAACACGTGGACTGGAGCGCCACGTTCCATCACCCCGACGGGCCGCAGCACTGGGGCGTCGATGAGCGTTTCGACGACCTGCGTCACCTCAATCGGGCCGGGGCCGACGGTTGGCAGGCGTACGACCGGCACGCCCGCCTGATCGGTCAGCCCCAACGGCTCAACGCGGTGACGTATTCGCTGCGGCGGCCGATCGAGTGAGATCGCCACGATCCGCCCGATCCGAACGGTCGGGCGGATCGTGACGATTTGTTATAGGGAAACCCCTTGTTACGCTTGCGTGAGGCGACGGTCACCGGTAGTCATCAATTCATGGTTCCGGCGGCACGCTCGGTTCGCTCCTCGCTTGCTGGGATGCTCCCTCGCGCCGCCGGAGAAATCGACATCAGGCCGCATAGCTATGGGCATATTCGTGCCGTTCTTGCGGCCCACCCGGTCTGTCACCGTGAGGGGGTGGCCCGTTGTCCCATTGGACAGACACCGGGCCCGGCCACGCGTCGGGTCCATCGCACCGCCGTTCAACGCCTGCTGAGCCGCCGCGCCGGTCGCGTCATCGTTCTCGTCGACGCCTGATCGGGGCGGTCGCCGCGGTGGCGACGCTGCCGCTGGCGATGCTCGTGTCGACGCCCGCCCAGGCCGCCCGGGTCGAGGACCCCGCGATGCCGCCGCTGGACACCATCGAGCTGGACACGTCGCTGCCGGTCACCTTCAACGGCGAGCCGGTCAAGGTTCCCAAGTCCTACCAGCCGGCGGCTGCCCGCGCTCGCGCCGCCGTCGCGGCGTCGACCCCGCCCGTCGGCACGCAGCGCACGCTGCTGGCGATCCGGCAGGTCGGCGGCAGCCTGTCCCTGCTGCTGAAGACGTTCACGCTGCGCGGGGTGGGGGAGAAGATCGAGGTCTGGGTGGCCGACAACCTGGCCTTCCCGGCCGGCGACTGCCGTAACGCGGTGCCCGGCTCGATCGAGGTGACCGACGAGCAGGTGCAGAGCCTCATCGACGAGTTCGACAACAACATGTACCCGATCCAGACGGCGGCCTTCAGCACCCCGCCGGACCGGGACGGTACGAACGAGCTCTTCTCCTCGCTGTTTGGCATCTCGCTCGATTTCACGGGCGACGGCGACAAGACCATGGCCCTGGTCGACAACGTCCAGGACGAAAACTACTTCGACCTGCCGAATTCGCCGACCTACATCGCGGGCTTCCACTTCAGCCTCTTCAACGAGTTGATGGACCGCAATGTCATGACCATCGACTCGTTTGACTGGCTGCACCGGACGGGCGCCAACCCGCCGAACGACCCGACCGACGACCCGTGCACCAGCCGCCCGGCTCGGCCGCGCCTGTACGAGGGCACGTTCGCGCACGAGTGGCAGCACCTGCTGCATTACTACACCGATCCCGCCGAGACCACCTGGCTCAACGAGGGTCTGTCCGACGTCGCCCAGAGCCTGGTCGGATACGTCGACACCCGGCTGACCATCGACCAGATCGGTCACGACAGCCACGTCAACTGCTACCAGGGCTGGGGCAGCGTGCTGACGCCGGCCAACCCCAACCCGCGCGACTGCAACGGAGCCCAGAACTCGCTCAACCTCTGGGACGAGGGACCGGCCGCCGGTGTGCTGGCCGACTACGGCCACGCGTACCAGTTCCTGCTCTACCTGTACGACCACTTCGGACAGGACATCCTGACCCGGCTGCACAACGACGGTGACCTGCAGGGCCTGGCCAGCGTGGACGCCGCGCTCGACGCGAAGGGCGCCGACCTCTACGCCGTCCTGCACGACTTCCAGGCCTCGACGCTGCTCGACCGGATCGTCGACCAGTGGTTCGGCATCGTTTTGGGCGAGCAGAAGAGCAAGGTGACCTCGGCGAGCGTGAACTCGCTAGTCAACCTGGACAACCCGCGCAGCTACGAGCAGCCCGGCGCCGCCCCTAACGGCGCGGACTACATCCTGCTGCGCAAGGCCGACGGCAAGCCGCTGAAGGGCAAGGACCTGCGGTCGCTGAAGTTCCAGGGTGCCAGCACGCTGCCCGCGCAGCCGCTGGCGTGGACGGTGGTCGACGACGACCCCGACCGGCCCGGCAACCCGGTCCTGTGGTCCGGTGACGGCGCGTGGGTCGACGCGTTCGCGGTGACGGAGGTGACCGTGCCGGCGAGCGACCCGACCCTGCGGTTCGTGGCCAAGTACGGCGCCGAGCAGGACTACGACTACTGGTTCGTCTACGTCTCCACCGACGGCGGCCAGACGTACACGAACATCACCGACACGGCGATCGACAACCCGCGGGTGTCGGAGAGCTCGATCGGCTTCGGTCCCGGCATCAGCGGCACCACCGACGGGTTCGAGGAGCACGCGTTCGACCTGTCGGCGTACGCGGGCCAGTCCGTGCTGCTCGGCCTGCGGTACGTGAGCGACCCGCTGGTGTTCGAGGGAGGCCTGCTCGTCGACGACATCACCGTGGGCGACACGCTGGTCAGCGACGGGTCGAGCCTGGACGCGTTCCGCTCGCCGACGCAGATCCGGCCCACGCCGGTGCACAACTTCAACGTGCAGGTGTGGGGCATCGACCGTAATCACCACGTGGCGGTGCGGGTGGCCGACGTCAACAACAAGTACTCGTTCACCCTCGGCCTGCTGGAGACGATCGTCCTGGCGCTCTTCCCCGAGGTCGTGGTGATCGTCGCCTACGACGAGCCGACCGAGCAGGTGAGCCAGTACGCGCCGTACACCCTGACCGTCAACGGCGTGGTTCAACCCGGCGGATCGGCCTGACGCACCAGGGCGGCTGAGCCTCCTGACGCACCAGCGTGGCTGAGCCGCCCGCTGCACCAGCCGTAACCCAAGAGGGCGGCGCCGTCGCCCGCCGCACGGCGGCGCCGCCCACCACCAACCACGCCCCACACCGACCAAAGCCCTGCACCGACCAAGCCCCATGCCGAGACGCCCACCATCACGAACCGAACGAGCAGGTCGTGACAGCCGGGGCATTCGTACGGCCGGGGCATGAGGGCCGTACGACCTCTTGCCGACTGGGGGGCGTCAAGTCGTACAGTGCGGCGAATGAGCGCCGAGATCACCGTGACGGTCGACCCGGACGAGGTCGGCCTGGACCCCCGTCAACTCGCCCGCGTCGACGCCCACTTCGCCCGGTACGTGGACAGCGGCAAGCTGCCCGGCTGGCATCTGGTCATCACCCGCGGCGGTCAGGTGGCCCACTCGTCGGTCTACGGCCTGCGCGACGTGGAGACCAAGGCCCCGGTGACGCCGGACACGCTGTGGCGCATCTACTCGATGACCAAGCCGATCACGTCGGTCGCCGCCATGATGCTGTGGGAGGAGGGCGCCTTCGAGCTCACCGACGAGATCAGCCGGTGGCTGCCCGAGTTCGCCAACCCCCGCGTCTACGACAAGGGATCGACCCTCAAGCCGTTCACCGTGCCGGCCACCGAGCCGATCCGGGTCTGGCACCTGCTCACCCACACCAGCGGCCTGACGTACGGCTTCCTGCAGACCTCGGTGGTCGACGCGCTGTATCGGGCCGCGGGCTATGACCTGCTGCCGCCGCCCGGCGTCGACCTGGCCGAGGCGTGCCAGGCCTGGGCCAACCTGCCGCTGCTGTTCCAGCCGGGGACCCGGTGGGGCTACTCGGTCGCCACCGACGTGCTGGGCCGGCTCATCGAGGTGGTCTCCGGCCAGCGGCTGGACGAGTTCATCGCCGAGCGGATTCTCCGCCCGCTGGGCATGACCGACACGCGGTGGTGGGTCAACGGCGACGATGTCGACCGGCTCGCCGGGCTCTACATCCCCGGCCCCACGGGTGGCCTGGCCCGCTACGACCTGCTCGGGGACGAGGCGCTGCGGGAACCGACCCTGCTCGCGGGCGGCGCCGGGCTGATCAGCACGGCGGCCGACTACCACCGGTTCACCCAGATGCTGCTGCGTGAGGGGGCGTACGACCCCGCGCCCGGCGATGCTGGCGCCGCAAGGGCGTCGAGCCAACCCCGCCTGCTCGGCCGGCACACGGTGCGGTACATGGTGCAGAACCACCTGCCCGGCGGCGCCGACCTGCAGGAGCTGTCGACCGGGGGCTTCGCCGAAACCAACTTCGAGGGCGTCGGCTTCGGGTTCGGCTTCGCTGTACTGCGCGACCCCGTTCCGTCGAAGACGGTGGGTACGCCCGGCCTGTACTACTGGGGCGGAGTGGCGAGCACGGCGTTCTGGGTCGACCCGGCCGAGGAGCTGACTGTGCTGTTCTTCACCCAGCTCCTGCCGTCGAGCACGTACCCGATCCGCCCACAGCTGCGGCAGTTGATCTACCCCGCGCTGACCGAGTAGCTGCTGGGTGAGCCGTCGTGTAACGAGCGAACGACGGTTTGGTTACTCGCCTGTTGCCATCGCGGTCGCCCGCCGCTTAGATGTCTCGGAAGGTTGGCCGAACGTCTGGTTTCGGTTGCCCAAAGGGTTTAGGCGCTTAGCCCAAACGGGTTTGTCGCCCAGGGGGTTCGACGGCGCCGGCCCGACGGGCGTGAGGTGCGGTCAGGTAGGGGGCCGGGGTGAGCGACGCCGGACAGCAGCGGGGCTTGAGCCCGGACCCGCAGGGACCGGCCGACCGTGGTGCGCCGCGACCCGGTCCCGGCGGGTTCGGCTCCGGCGGTTTTGGTCCCGGTGGGTTCGTTCCTGGTGGGTCCGGCCCCGGCCGGCCCGCGGCGGGCGGGCCGGCGCCGGGTGCGTACGGTCCCGGCCCATCCGCGCCCGCCCGGCCGGGGCCGGGTGCGCCCGGGCCTGGCCGGCCGGCACCCGGCGTATTCGGTCCCGGCGCCTTCGCTCCCGGTGCGCTCGGCCGCCCCGGTCCGCCCGGCGGTGGTCGTCTGGGCGGGGGTCGCCCCGAGGCCGGGCGTGTCGGGTGGCCGGCCCTCGGCGCGGGTGGTACGACGACCGGGCCCGGCGGGGCCGACCGCGACCGGCGAACGGGTCGGGACGGCCCGGCGCCCCGGCACCTTGCGCCGTCCTCGCTGGAGGACGGCGCCGTGGGCCGGGTGACGCCGACGCGGCGACGCGGGCTGAACTGGCTGATGCTGGTGCCGGTCGTGATGCTGCTGGTCGTCCCCCTGTACAACCGGGACACCCCGCGCCTGTTCGGCCTGCCGTTCTTCTACTGGTACCAGCTCGCCTGCATCTTCGTGATGATCATCACTATTACATCTGTCTATCTCGGGACCAAGGTCCGGAGACCGCGATGGTGAAGCTGGACACGGCCACCACCGTCTTCCTGGTCCTGTTCGCGGTCATGGTCGTGCTGGCCTTCACCGCGACCCGGTGGCGGCGACCGACGACCGGCCTGCACCGCCTCGACGAGTGGGGCATCGGGGGCCGGGCCTTCGGCAACTGGGTGACCTGGTTCCTCATCGGCGGCGCCGCCTACTCGGCCTACACGTTCGTGGCCCTGCCGGCCTACGCCTGGGGCAACGGGGCGATGGCCTTCTACGCGATCCCGTACGCCCTGCTCTCCACACCCCTGGTCTACTTCGTCTCCACCCGCTACTGGTCGGTGGCGCACGCCCACGGCTTCGTCACGATGGCCGAGTTCGCCCGGGCGCGCTTCGGGTCACGGCCGCTGGCGCTGGTGGTGGCGATCGTCAGCATCGCGGCTACGCTGCCCTACCTCGCGGTCCAGCTCGTGGCGCTCGAGGCCGTCTTCCGGGTCATCGGGGTCGAGGGGGAGTGGCCCCTGCTCGCCGCGCTGGCCATGATCTCGATTCCTACGTTCCGCGGCGGCCTGCGCGCCCCGGCGCTGCTGTCGATCGCCAAGGATGTGCTGCTGGTGTGGCTGGTGCTCTTGGCCGTGCTGGTGGTGGCCATGTCCGGCGGGTGGGGCCAGGTCTTCGACGCGGCCAACCTGCGCTTCAGCCGCGACGCCAACCCCGCCTCGGGCATCCTGCTGGCCGAATCCGATCAGTGGACGTACCTGACGCTGGCCGTGGCCTCGACCCTGTCGCTGTTCGCCTACCCGCACATGATCACGGCGATCCTGGCCGCGAAGGACCGGGCCACGATCAAGCGCAACGCGGCCGCGCTGCCGGTCTACTGCCTGGTGCTGGGCCTCATGGCCCTGCTGGGCTTCTTCGCGGTGGCCCGCAACGTCTTCCCCGTCGACGCGGACCCGGCCGCCGGGAACTTCGGCTCGGACTACAACACGATCGCGCCGATGATCTTCCGGGAGCGGTTCCCAGCCTGGAGCGCCGGCATCGCGTACGCCACCATCGCCGTGGCCGCGCTGATCCCGGCCGCGATCATGTCGATCGGGGCGGCCAACCTGTTCACCCGGGCCATCTACCTGGAGTACATCCGGCCCCGGGCCAGCGCCCGCGAGGAGACCCTGGTGAGCCGGTGGACCTCGCTGCTGGTCAAGTTCGCCGCGGCCGGCGTGGTGCTGGTGCTGACCCCGGCCTTCTCCCTGGACCTGCAGACGATCGCGGGCGTGCTGATCCTGCAGATCCTGCCCGCGGTGCTGTTCGGCATGCTCACCGGCTGGTTCCACCGGTGGGCCCTGATGATCGGCATGCTGGGCGGGCTGGGCTGGTCGCTGTACCTGCTCTACGAGACGCCCAAGGTGGTCGGCGGCCAGGTGGTGGGCGAGCACTTCGGCGGGTCGACCATGCCGCTGTCGCGGCTCGGCCTGGACTCCGACGTGACCGTCTACATTGGATTCGTCACGCTTCTGGCCAACCTGATCGTCGTGGTGGTGCTCAGCGCGATCCTCAACCTGCTGCGGGTGTCGCCCAACGTCGACCACACCCGGCCCGAGGACTACGAGGTCGACGTCGACATGGAGGGCGTGGACCAGATGAGCGAGCTGCTCGACGGCGTCCCCCAGCGCACCGGCGCCCATGCGGTGCGGTGATACTGCAGGCGTGACCCTCCATCTGGCGGGCATCACCGTGCGGTTCGGCCCGGTGGTGGCTCTCGAGCACGTGTCGCTGGCGGTGCCCGACGGCGGCATCGTGGGTCTCATCGGACCGAACGGCGCCGGCAAGACCACGGTGTTCAACGTGATCTGCGGCCTGGTGACCCCGCAGGCCGGCACGATGACGCGCGACGGTGAGCCGTTCCGCCCCAAACCGCACCGGCTGGTCACCCTCGGCATCGCCCGCACCCTGCAGCACGGCGGCCTCTTCGACAGCCTGACCGCGCTGGAGAACGTCATGACCGGGGTGCGCATCGGGGCGCGGCCCGGCCCGGCCCGGTGGCGCTGGTGGCGCGCCGCCCGGGAGGAGCCCGAGGTACGCGAGCGGGCCCGGGCCATGCTCAGCGACCTTGGTCTGGCTGAGTACGCCGGGCAGTACCCGGCCGAGCTGCCCTACGCGCTGCGCAAGAAGGTCGCGCTCGCCCGGGCGCTGGTGGCCCAGCCGCGCCTGCTGTTGCTGGACGAGCCGGCCGCCGGGCTGTCGGCCGAGCAGGCCGACGAGCTCGCCACCCTCATCGCCGAGCTGCCGCGGCAGCGCCGCTGCTCGGTGCTCCTCGTGGAACACCGGCTGGATCTGGTGATGCGGGTGTGCCCGCGGGTCGTGGTGCTCGACGCCGGCCGGGTCATCGCCCAGGGCACGCCGGACCAGGTACGCGACGACCCCTTGGTGGTCGCGGCGTACACCGGCGCCGCGGCGTCGACGGCCGCGGGCGATTCCGGGGTCACGGCGGCGGGCCCGGGCGGTGGGGCCGACTGACGATGGAGGCGCTGCTGTCGGTGCGGGGCGTCCGGGCCGGTTACCCGGGCGTGTCGGTGTTGCGGGACGTCACCTTCGACGTGAACCCGGGGTCGGTGGTCGCCGTCCTCGGCCCCAACGGGGCGGGCAAGACCACGCTGCTGCGGACCCTGTCCGGGCTGCTGCCGCTGGAGGCGGGCGCGGTGCGGTTCGACGGCCAGGATCTGGCGAACGTGCCGGTGGCCCGGCGGGTGCGGCTCGGCCTCGCCCACGTCCCGGAGGGGCGCGGGGTGGTCGAGGAGCTGACCGTGGCGGAGAACCTCCGCCTGGGTGGGCTCTGGCGTTCCGACCGCGCCGACGTGGCCCGCGCGCTGGCGCAGGTGTACGAGCTGTTCGAGCCGCTGGCCCGGCGGCGCCGGCAGCCGGCGCACCAGCTGTCCGGCGGGGAGCGCCAGATGCTCGCCCTGGGCCGGGCCCTGGTGGCCCGTCCGCGCCTGCTCATGCTCGACGAGCCGTCGCTCGGCCTGGCCCCGAAGGTGGTGGCCCAGCTCATGGGCGTGCTGGCCACGCTGCGCTCGTCGACCGGGCTGGCCGTGCTGCTCGTGGAGCAGAACGTCGGCTCGGCACTGTCCATTGCGGACACAGCCGTCGTCCTGGCCCTCGGTCAGGTGGTGGCCGTCCGTCCGGCCGACCAGCTCCGCACCGACGACATCCTGCACCGCGCCTGGTGGGGTTCCTGGTGACCATGACGAGATTTCTATTTCTCACCATCGATGGGCTGGCCATGGGTGCGGTCTACGCGACGTTCGCGCTCTCGCTGGTGCTGATCTGGCGGGCCGCCCGGATCGTCAACTTCGCCCAGGCCGCGATCAGCGTGGCCGCCGTCGACGTGGCCTGGGTCGTCGGGTCGCGGGTCGGCGGGTGGTGGCTCGGCCTGCTGCTGGCGCCCCTGGTGGGGGCCCTGCTCGGCGTGCTCATGCAGCGGTTCACCATGCGGCGGCTCGGGCCCGAGCGGCATCTCGACGCGATCATCGTGGCCATCGGGGTGGCCATGGTCGTGCAGGCCGGGCTGGGGATGGTGTTCGGCCTGCAGTACCGCCCGCTGCCCGCGCCGGTGTCGCAGACCGTGCTGACGGTGGGTGGGGTACCCACCCTGTCGCCGTACAAGCTGGTGGTCCTCGGCGCGGCCGCGCTGCTCGGGGTCGGGCTGGCCCTGCTCTTCTCTCGGACGGCGCTCGGCCTGCGGCTGCGCGCCTCCGCGCTCGCACCCGAGGTGGCCCGCCTGCTCGGCGTCGAGGTCGACCGCATGACCACGCTGGCGTGGGGCCTGGCCGCGGGGGTCGGGGCGTTCGCCGCCCTGCTCGTGTTGCCCACCGGTCCGGGCCTGCACCCCACCGCCATGGACGGTGTGTTCATCACCGCGTTCACGGCCGCCGTCCTCGGTGGCCTGGACAGCCCGGTGGGCGCGGTGGTGGGCGGGTTCGCCGTGGGGCTGGTGCTCAACTACGTCACCGGTTACACCGACGAGCCGAACCTCGCCCCGATCGCGCTGCTCGGGCTGCTGCTCGCGGTGCTGCTGGTTCGCCCGAACGGGGTCTTCGCCGGCCCCACGATCCGGCGGGCCTGACCATGCGGGCATTCGGTCAGCCGACCAGCCCGGGCGCGCGCGGCGCGGCGCTCGGGCTCGTCGTGCTCGCGGCCGGGGTGGTCGCCACGTACGCGCTGCCCGGCCGGCTCTTCGCGATCGGGCAGGTGGTCGCCTGGCTCGTGGCCGCGGCCGGCCTGACCATCCTGGTCGGGCAGTCGGGCCAGCTCTCGCTCGGGCAGGCCGGTTTCATGGCGACCGGGGCTTACGCCACGGCGCTGACCCAGAACGCCCTCTACGCGGCCGGGTTCACGGTAAGCCCGCCGTCCGGGGCCAGCGGACGGTTCGGGGCCTCCGCCGCGCCCACCGCGGCGCCATGGACGCTGCCGGTCGCCCTGCTGGCCGGGGCGGCCGTGGCCGCCGCGGTCGGGGCGCTGCTCGGCCTGGCCGCGGTACGCATGCGCGGGGCCTACCTGGCCGGCGCCACCCTGGCGTTCGGCCTCATCGTGACGCCCGTGACCGCCGTGGTGGACGGGCTCGGCGGCGAGCAGGGCCTGCGGGTGCACGTCCCCCGGGCGCCGGATCCGCTCGGCACGGCGGTCGGCGAGGGGCGCGTCCGCGTCTGGGTGGCGCTGGTCGCGGCCGCGCTGGTCCTGGCCGTCCTGGTCGCCGCCGTGCGGGGCCGATGGGGGCGCACCCTGCGTGCGGCCCGGGACGACGAGGCGGCCGCCGCGCTGGTCGGCATCCCCGTCGCCCGGGTGCGGCTGGCCGCGTTCGTGGTGAGCGCAGCCACGGCCGGGCTCGGCGGCGGGCTGTACGTCTACCTGACCGGCACCGTGCTGCCGGGCTACTTCGGCCTGACCACCTCGCTGTTCCTGCTGGTCGCCGTGGTGATCGGCGGCGCGGGCCGGCTCGTCGGGGTGATCGGGGGCACGCTGTTCGTCGTCGCCGTGCCGATCGTGACGACCGAGGTGATGGCGGCCGTGAACGCGAGCCCGGCGCTGCAGGCGCGGCTGGCCGGCAACGCCCCGCTGGCCCTGCTCGGGCTGTGCCTCGTCCTGGTCACGCTGGCCCGGCCGGGCGGTCGGCTCGCCTGGCTGCGGCGCCAGGTCGGGGTGCGCCGGGGCGCGCGGGTCGGGAGCCCGGGCGTCCACGGCCCGGGACGGGACGGGACCGGGGGCAAACCGCCCACCCGGCACGTACCAGAATGAGCACCGTCCGGCCGCCACGGTCGCGCCCCGCACAAGAGAGGATCCGATGAGAGCCCCGATCCGCGCCGCTGCCCTGGTCGCCGCCACAGCCCTGGTCGCGGCGTGTTCGCCGACGAACCAGCCGTCGCCGGAGCCGTACGTTCCGCCCCGCGGCGTGACCGAGACCGAGATTCGCCTCGGCACGCACCAGCCGCTGACCGGGCCGGCGTCCAGCTACTCGCGGGTCGCGCTGGCGATGAAGGCGTACTTCGACCACGTCAACGCGCACGGCGGGGTGCACGGCCGGCAGATCGTCCTGCTGATCAAGGACGACGGGTACAACCCGGCGACCACGCAGACCGTGGTGCGGGAGCTGGTCGAGCAGGACGAGGTGTTCGCCATCGTGGGCGGCCTCGGCACGCCCACGCACAGCGCCGTGCTCGACTACCTCAAGGAGGAGCAGGTCCCCGACCTCTTCGTGGCCTCGGGCGCAGGCTCCTGGAACCAGCCGGCCCGCTACCCGGGCACCTTCGGGTTCCAGACCGACTACACCACCGAGGGCAAGATCGTCGGCCACTACCTGGCCGAGGAGTCCGCCGGTGAGATGGTGTGCGCGTTCCACCAGGACGACGACTTCGGGCGGGAGTTCGTCGCCGGCGTCGAGGCCGGTCTGGGCACCCCGGTCGCGCTGCGCCAGAGCTACATCACGTCGAACACCAACGTCGCCCCGCAGGTGCAGGCCATGCAGTCGGCCGGCTGCACGGTGGTCGTGCTCGCCACGCTGCCGAGCTTCACCGCCCAGGTACTGCGGACCGCCGACCAGCTGTCGTTCCGGCCACAGTTCATCGCCTCCACCGCCGGCAGCGACTACGCGACCGTCGGGGCCATCCTCGGCGTGGACAAGGCCCTGCTCGAGGGCCTCATCAGCACCGGCTACCTGCCGATCGCCACCCACCCCGACGACCCCTGGATCGCGCTGTTCCAGCGCATCCTCGACGAGTACGGCGACGGTGGCGAGGTCGACAACAACGTCGTGGTCGGCATGTCGATCGCCTACCTCACCGTGCAGGTGCTGCAGCGGGCCGGGCGGGAGATCACCGTGGACGGGCTGATCACCGCCATCGAGGAGGGCGAGTTCCGTGGCCCGGGCCTGGTGCCGTTCGCCTTCTCACCCACCAGCCACGCCGGCTACAGCGGCGGCCGGATGTCGAAGGTCACCAACGGGGAGCAGAACTACTTCGGACCCGCCTACGTCACCGACGCCGGCTCCGCCCCGGTGACCGAGTACACCGAGCCGGCCGCGGTGCCGCCGCCGGACGGCATTCCGACGCCCTGACGGGTGAAGTGCCGGGCGTGTGGGGCCAATCGGCCCCGGCCGCGCCCGTTCTCGCCCGACCATGACCGGCATGGGCCGTGAACCGAACAACCTGCGCCTGCACTCGCCGCTGGAGACCGAGCCGACGTTCACCCTGACCTTCCGCGGCTACAACCGGCGCGAAGTCGACCAGTACGCACAGATCACCGAGACGCAGCTGCAGGCCGCGATCGCCGAGCGCGACGAGCTCGCGGCGCGGCTTCGGACGCTGACCGACCAGCTGAACGAGGCGCACGCCGAGCTGGTGGAACTGCGGCGCCAGCCGAAGGTCGACGACAAGATCTCGTTCCGCCACCTTGGCCCACGGGTGGAGCAGATCCTGGCCGAGGCGGAGCGCGAGGCCGAGGAGATCCGGCGGGCGGCCGCGGAGAGCCTGGCCGAGGAGCGCGCCGCCGTCATGGCCGAGCGGATGCGGGTCACCGACGAGTTCAACCGGATGGTCCGCGAGTACGAGGAGAGCCAGCAGGCGCGGCGGGCCGAGGAGGAGGCCTCGATCGCCAAGCGCCTGGAGGCGGTGCGGGCCGAGGTGTCGGAGGGGCAGGCGTACGCGCGCAAGGTCCGCGCCGAGGCCGAGGAGATGATCGCGCAGGCCCAGGCCGAGGTGCGCCAGATGCTCGACGAGGCCACGGCCCAGGCGGGCCGGATCAAGGCCGAGGCCCTGGCCGACGCCGACACCATCCGGGCCCAGGCCGAGCAGGACGCGGCCGAGATCTGCCGCTCGGCGGAGGAGTACGCCCGCGAGACCCGCGAGGAGGCGGAGGCCCACGCGCGCCAGACCCGGCAGGCGGCCGAGCAGCGCGCCAACCAGACCCTCGCGGCGGCCGAGCAGGAGGCCACGCTCGTACGGCAGCAGGCCGAGCAGTACGCGGCGCAGGTGCGGGCGGCGGCCGAGAAGCACGTGGCCCGGCTGCAGGCGACCGGCCAGCGCGGGGCGTCCGGGGCCGACGGCGCCCGGCCCGGACCGGACGATGCCCGGCGCGCGGAGGCGGGGGCCGGACCGGCCGGGCGGAAGCCGGCCGGCAAGCCGGCGGCCGGAGTTGGGCTGTCGGGCGGGCGATCGCCGCGGGTTGAACGATCCTCTGTGGATGGTCGCGGACGGTCCGGCGTGGACGGTGCCGACGGCCGCGGACCGTCGAGTGTGGAGAGCGAGCCGGCCCAGCCCGCAGCCGGTCCGGTGTCGACCCAGCAGCTGACCGGGGAGCCGCCGATCGAGGTGCCGACCTCACCACCGGTCGCGGCCCCGTCGCCGGTCGCTCCGGGGGCGAACCGCGGCTGACGCCGCCCTGCTGTTCGCGGCCCGCCCGAACCGCTTTGTCGCGTCCGCGGTCCGGCCAACCGTCCGCGGCCGGCCCGACCTGCCCCAGTCTCCGCGGCCCGCCCGACCCGCCCCAGTGTCTGCGGCCCGAACCGCACCCGTGTCGACGGCCCGTCCGACCCACCCACTGTCCGCCGCCGCGTGCCATCTCAGGAGGAACCTCGTCGATGTCAACCAAGGCGGCCCCGCCGGAGTCCGGCGCGAGCGATCCTGGCCGGCCCCGCGAACCCCGACCGCCCGCAGGCCCAGCCGGTGAGCCGGCGGCCCCACCGTTCGACTCCGAGGTGCCGGCGTTCCGGGTCGGCTTCCGTGGCTACGACACCGGCGAGGTGGACCGGTGGGCGCAGTACATGCAGGCCCAGGTCGAGGCGGCGAAGGCGGCCCACGAGGAGCTGTCGCGCGAGATGCACCGGCTCGCCGAGCAGCTCGACCGCGCGCGTGAGGAGATCGCCGAGCTGCGCCGGCGCCCGACCGTGGACGACACGATCGCGTTCCGCCACCTCGGGCCGCGGGTCGAGCAGATCCTCGAGCACGCGCACGCCGAGGCCGAGGAAATCATTCGGGCGGCCACCGCGTCGGCCCAGGAACTGCGGGAGCGGACGGAGCAGGAACTCGCCTCGACCCGTGAGCAGCACCGGCGAGCGGTGGCCGAGTTCGAGGAGCAGCGGCGGTGGCTGCAGGAGGAAGAGGAGCGCTGGGCCCGGCTGCTGAACTCGCGCAAGGAGTCGGTGGCGCGGGCCGAGGAGTACTGCCGTAAGGCACGCCGCGACGCCGAGGAGCTGTTGGAGGTCGCGACGGCCCAGCACGAGCGGCTGGTCGCCTCGGCCATGGCCCGCACCGAGCACATGCTCGCGGAGGCCGCGGCCCAGGCGGCCGCCATCCGCGACGCCGCGCGGCGGGCGGCAGCCGAGGAGCAAGCCGAGGCCGCCCGGGCCGAGGCTGAGCGAGCGGAGGCTGAGCGGGCGCGGGTTGAGCGCGGACGGGTCGAGCGAGCGGAGGCTGGCGAGCGGGTGGGTTCCGCCCGGCCGGAGCCCGATGGGCCCGCCGGGGAGTCGGGTCCGACGGCCGAGCGTCGGGATCGGGCGGAGCAGCGGGACCACGCGACGCCGGAATCCTCGGGACGGCCGGGCGAGCGGGGGCCGGAGAGCGCGGACGGCGGCCGGAGCCGGACCGACGTTGAGGCCCCGGCGCCGGTGGTGGGCAGCGTGGCCGCCCGGATGCCGACGCGCGCGGTGGGTCCGCTGGCGTCGTCGACCGTGGTGGCGTCGGCCAACGCCGCGGCGGCGGCCGCTCCCGGCGTGGGGTCGACCCCACCCGCCCCGAAGTCGAGCGCGAGACCGTCTCCGAGCGGAGAGTCCCCGAGCGGCGAGTCACCGAGCGGGGAATCCTCGTCGGGCGGGAAGTCGTCACCGGGCGGAGAACCGCCGAAAGGGGCGGGCGAGGCCGACCAGGCGCAGCCCCACGCGGCCGAGTCGCCCGACGGGCGGCCCGAGCCGGCGCGCCCGGATGGCGCCGTCACGCCGGGACGGGTCCGCGGCGTGGCCAAGGTGGTGACCCGCGACCGGCCGGAGGGCGAGGACGGGCCGGTCCAGCCGGACAGGTCCACTGTGGACGCGCACTGACCCTCCGGGCCGACGCCAGCCAGCGGCCCCGGGAGGCCGCTTCTGTCCCGAGGCGGCTTCTTCGGCCCCGAGGGCGGGGCTACTTCTGGCGCGTGAGCAGGGTCGGGTCGACCGGCACGCTGGTCAGGTGCTTGACCCAGTCGATGTGCTCGCGCTCACCCTTGCCGATGCTCTTCTCCTCTTCGGCCATCTGCTTGGCCAGCCGCGCCTCTTCCTCGGCCCGGGCGGCCGCGAGCTTGGCCGCACGCCGACGCTCCCGCCGGCTCATGGGCCGGGCCGGCTCAGCGGCGGGTGAGGGGCGGGACGGCTCGACCGCGACGACCTGGGCGGGTCGGGCCGTGCGCGGCAGCGTCTGCTCGGGCGACGGCTCGGGCCCCAGCGGCTCGGGACGGACCACCGGCGCGGGCTCGGCGGCCCGACCGCGCTCGGTTCGGCCCCGCCGCTTCGATCGGGACGACGATGCGGCCGGCGCCGCGGTCGCCGGGGCCGCGCCCGCGGCCGCCGTGCTTGCGGCGGCGGTCGTGGTCGTGGCCGCCGTGGGTGCGGCGGTAGAGGTCGATGCCGCCGTCGAGGTCGACGCCGGGGCGCTCGACGCAGTGGCAAAGGTCGATGCGGTGGCGGTCGAGGCGGCGGCACTCGAGGCGGTGGTCGCGGTTGACGCGGCCGGGCTGGCCACCGGCTGAGGGGCCGCAGCCGGGGCGGCCGTCGACGCCGGGGCGGCGGACCAGCGCGGGTACTGGTTGGTCGGGTACGGGTTGGCCGAGTACTGGGTCGCGGCGGGGTACTGCCAGGCCGGGTTCGTTGGTGGGCTGGTCGGCGAGGCGGCAGCCGCCGGAGCCGGGGTGGCCGGCGGGGTGGTCGGGGCGGCCTCGGCCGGTGTGGCCTGCTTGGGGATGCGCTTGGCCCGCTTGGCCCGGGTGCCCTTGGCCTGGGTGCTCTCCGCTCCCGGGTCGGCCGGGGCGGCCGTCCCACCGGTGGCGGCCGGGCTTCCAGTTGCGGCCGGGCTTCCGGTCGCGTCCGGGCTTCCGGTCGCGTCGGCGGGCGTCTGGGCGGCCTCCCGGCGGCGCAGCAGGTCGACGGTCCCGAGCGCGCCGATCACCCCGATCACGGTGGCGACCAGCGCCGAGACGTAGGCGGAGAGCAGCCCGTCGCCCGGCCCCACGGTCAGGTAGATAGCCGCGACGATGCCGGGGCCGGCCAGGCCCGACAGCGCGATCGTGACGGGTCGAGCGCCCAGGCGCCGCGCGGTGATCGCGACCGCCACGGCCACGAAGGCCGCGTAGACGACCATGATCCACGGACCCAGCCACCACTCGCCGGCCCCGATGAGGTGGGGGGCGTCGAGGACGCCCAGCCGTGGGGTGACCGCCGGCCCGTTGGTGGCGATCGTGACGCCGGCCGAGGTGAGGCCGAAGATCCACACGGCGCCCACCCAGGTCGCCACCGTGGTCGCCACCGGGGCCGCGGCCAGGGCCAGCAGCGCGGCGACCGCCCCGATGCCCACCCCGATGCCGGAGGCCACGGCGAGGGTGCGGACGTCGGCGGCGGGCAGCGTGGTGCGGGCCGGCAGCCAGACGAGCACGAACGCCAGGTAGGCCCCGAGGGAGGCGAAGACGGCGGCGTGCACCCGGGTGGCGGCCATGGCGGCCCGAAGGGCCACGTCACGGGCGCGGTGCCGGCCGGTCGTGTCGGTGCGCCGGTTGGCGATGGCGAGCCGGACCGCCCGGACCGACCGTCGGCTGCCGGCGACGCCGACGAGCACGGCGGAGGCGAAGATGAACAGCAGCCAGGTGAGCTGGCGACGCCACTGCTCCGGCGTCGGGACGGTGGTCCACGTGAGAATGCTCAACGCCCCGGCCGTGCCCAGCTGCGCGGCGCCCGCCCCGGCGGCGGCCGCACAGGACCGAAGGGCGATCTTCAGCCAACCAGCCACGACCGAAGCTTACGAGTCCAGGACACCGTTGGCCCAGCATCGCAACTCTGCGTGACTGTCCCTTGTGGGGATACGTCCGTTATGCCGGTGATGTCGGGCTGCTTTCCGGTGGGCGTATCACGGAGAGTCACTCCACTGTGGAGGTACAGGGAGTCGGGGCGTCCTCTGGTGTCGGCCTCGGCTCCCGGGCCGGCTCGGCCGTATTCTCGGTCCGTGACGGTGACGGTCGAGGTGGCGTCCGAGGCCACCGCGGAGCTGGTCGAGGCGTTCGGTCGGCTGCTGCCGCAGCTGTCCCGGTCAGCGGCCCCGCTCGACGCCGACGCGCTCGCGCGCATTCTCAACCACGACGCGAACACGGTTTTCGTGGCGCGATCCGCCGACGGAACCATCGTCGGCACGCTCACGCTGGTGATGGTGCCGATCCCGACCGGGTTGCGGGCCCGCATCGAAGATGTGGTGGTCGACGAAGCGTCCCGGGGTCAGGGGGTGGGCGCCGCACTGACCCAGGCGGCGATCGATGCGGCCCAGCGCGCGGGGGCGCGCACGCTGGACCTCACCTCGCGGCCTGACCGGGACGCGGCCGGGCGCCTCTACGAACGCCTCGGCTTCCGGGTGCGCGACAGCCGGCTCTACCGCTACTCGGGGGAGTAGGTCCGGGGACGGTTTCGGAGCGAGCCGGAACCGTACGCGGGGGAGTAGGCCGTACGGCGGCCCGGACGGTCCGGCCGCGAACGGTACGGACCCGAACCGCACGGCTTTGTCCGGTACGGCCGAGCGACTCCCGGCCGTGCGGTCCGGTCCCGTGAGCGGGTCGGAGCGGGACGGATGGCGAAGCCCGGCGTCGTGGGCCGACGCCGGGCCGGTGTCGTCACGACCGGGGCCAGCGGGCCGGGACCGCCGATGGGCGGTCAGCAGAGGTGATCGCTGATCGTGAACGTGTTGCGCATCCACGGGCCGTCGCCGGCGTACATGACATCGACCTGCTTGTTCTGGTTGAGCACGAACAGGATGCCGCGCCCACCGAAGGTCTGCACGTAGAACGCCTGGGTCGACCCGCGGGACAGCTCCTCGTTGACGACGCCCGCGTAGATGGTCTTGAGATCCTCCAGCGGCGTGCCGAGGTAGGCCCCGGACGGCGTGGGCAGGGCCAGCGATCGGTTCTCGGTGAGGTAGAGTCGGCCGTCGGGGCGGAAGTGCAGCACCACGTCGCGCCACGGTCCGGTCCCCCGCCCGATCATGTTCCCGGGGCAGTCGGGGTCGGGCCCGAGCTGCTCGACGCCCGGGTTGGCCTGGAGCTCGGTGAGCCCCCTGCCCAACTGGTACGGGCCCGCGCCGTCGGTGGTGAACTCGAACAGCGTGGTCGGCGTCGACGTGGGCGTCGGCGTGGCCGTCTCGCTGGGTCCCTCGGTCTCGGTGGCCGTGGGAGCCGCGGTGCCGGGGTCCTCGGTCGGGGTGGCGGACCGGTTGCAGCCGGCGGCGGCGAAGACGACGGCGAGGGCCAACGGAGCAATCAGCGGGAGGACGACTCGCTGGTTGAGTGTCGAGCGACGTGTCATGCCGCCAGTGCACCTGATGCATGCAACTGCCGGCAAGACAGCACGCCGACCCGGGCCGGCGTCAGGGCGGGCCGAGCTCCCGCGCGGCGGCCTCGGCGGCCCGTTCCTGGGCGGCTGAGCCGCGCCGCAGCGGCAGCTCGGGCAGGAACCAGACGACCACCAGTCCAACCAGCACGATGGCCGTGGCCACGAGGAAAGCCACGTCCATCGACTCAGTGAAGCCGATCTTGAACGGGTGGGCCAGCGGCGCCGCGAGCCCGGTGAGGAACGAGGTGTCGTCCAGCCCGGCCCCACCCCCCGCGGCCTGCGCCAGCATCTGGGCCTGCTCCGGCTGCTCGCGGACCGCCGCCTGGAACGCGGGCGTCGTGGCCGCCTCGGTGTAGGCCGCGCGTACGCGTTCGGGCAGCAGCGCGAACAGGATCGACAGGAACATGGCGGCGCCGACCGTGCCGCCCATGGACCGGAAGAAGGTCACGGCCGAGGTCGATACGCCGATCTCGTGGGGCGACGCGGCGTTCTGGACCGCCAGCACCGTGGGCTGCATGGTGCACCCGAGGCCGAACCCGAGCACCACCATGACCGCCATCGCCAGGCCCACGGGCGTGTCCGCGCCCACGAACGACCACAGCAGCAGGGACGCCGCGAGCAGCGCCGTCCCGGCGACCGGGAGCACCCGGTAGCGCCCGGTCCGGGCCACGAACTGGCCGGAGAAGACCGAGCCGGTCATGATGCCGGCCACCAGCGGGATCAGCTCCAACCCGGCCCGGGTCGGGCTCGATCCCCGTACCACCTGCAGGTACAGGGGGATCAGCAGCATGCCGCCGAGCATCCCCATGCCGATGATGGCGCTGCTGGCGGTGCCGATGGCGAACGTGCGGCCCCGGAACAGCCGCAGCGGCAGCAGCGCTTCGTCGCCGTAGCGACGCTCGCAGGCCAGGAACGCGAGGAGCCCGACCGCCCCGATCGCGTAGCACAGCAGGGCCCGTCCGGACGCCCAACCCCAGGAGCGCCCCTGCTCGGCCACGATGAGCAGGGGAACCAAACCGACCATGAGCGACAGCGCCCCGGGCCAGTCGATGCGGTGGTCCTGGCGGGTGTGCGGCACGTTCAGCACCTTCGTCACCACGACGAGGGCAGCCAGCGCGACCGGGACGTTGATCCAGAAGATCCATCGCCATCCGGCGATGCCCAGGATGCTGCTGGCGCCCGCGAAGAAGCCGCCCACCACGGGACCGACCACGCTCGCGGTGCCGAAGACGGCCAGGAAGTACCCCTGGTAGCGGGCGCGCTGACGCGGCGGGACGACGTCGCCCACGATCGCCAGCGCGAGCGAGAACAGCCCGCCGGCCCCGATCCCCTGCACGGCCCGGAAGATCGCGAGCTGGTACATGCTCTGGGCCAGCCCGCACAGCGCCGAGCCCACGATGAAGACGCTGATGGCGAACAGAAAGAAGGGCTTACGCCCGTAGATGTCGGACAGCTTCCCGTACAGCGGCGTCGCGATCGTCGAGGTGATGAGGAAGGCGGTCGTGGCCCAGGCCTGGATCGAGAAGCCGCGCAGGTCGTCGGCGATGACCCGGATCGAGGTGGCGACGATCGTCTGGTCGAGCGCGGCGAGGAACATGCCGAGCATCAGCCCGACCAGGATGGTCACGATCTGGCGGTGCGCCAGTTCGTGGTCCGCGCCGGCCCCTTCGGCGGACGCGCGGACCGGGGTGGCGGGCGGCGCCTGCGGTCGGCGGCGCCGCCCCGCCCTGGTCACCGGCTGGCCTGGCTCGCGCACGAGCCGGGCCGTCGTACCAGAGTGCTCACGATCTCCCACCGTATATCCGTCGCGGCCAGCCACCGGCGGTCCGACGCGGACCTCCGGCTTTGGTGACCCCGACGATTCGGTTGGATCGCGTCGCGCGTCAGTCCCGCCGGCAGGTGGGCACGATCACGGCCCGGGCCAGCGTGTGCCCGAACATGTAGAAGCCCTGCACCGCGGGGGTGTTGCCCGGCTCGACGCCCAGCGTCTCCACGTCGAGCGCGTGCACCACGATGAAGTACCGGTGCGTCCCGTGCCCGATCGGCGGCGCCGCCCCCACGTAGTGCTCGAAACCACCGTCGACCGGCAGCATGATCGCGCCCTCGGGCAGGGCCTTGCGCTCCGGGCTGCCGGCGCCCGTGGGCAGCGAGGTCACGTGGGCCGGGATGTCGTGCACCGCCCAGTGCCACCAGCCGCTCGGCACCGGCGCGTCCGGGTCGAACATCGTCACCGCGAAGCTGCGCGTCTCCGGCGGGAAGCCGGACCACGACAGCTGCGGGGAGATGTCCTGGCCGCCGGCCCCGAACACGCCGCTCATCTGGGCGAGCGGCAGCGGCTGGCCGTCGGCGACGTCGGTGCTCGTCACGGTGAAGGACGGGACCGGGGGGAGGTGGGCGTACGGGTCGCGCATGGGTGAATTGGCCTCCTCGTCGTCGACGATGACTGGGTGCCTGTCTCGGGTGCGTACGGTACCGGCCGCGAAAGCGCCCCGTCACCGGCGCCCGGCGTGCTAGGGTCGCGGGAACAAGTAGTTGTGGGTTCCCAACACAGCCCCGTTGGCNGGCATCCGCNGGCCGACGGTGACAGCGCCTTGGGCCGTAGCTGCCCGGGGCGCTTTTTGCNTAAGNGGGCGGGAACCCGTCGGNCCGCNGNGNGCGGGCCGGAGTGTGCACGCAAGGAGTAGCACGTGGTTGTCGGCACGGTGAAGTGGTTCAACGCGGAGAAGGGGTACGGGTTCATCACCCCGGACGGGGGCGGTAACGACGTCTTCGCCCACTACTCCGCCATCCAGACCAGCGGGTACCGCAGCCTGGAGGAGAACCAGCGGGTGGAGTTCGAGATCACCCAGGGCCCCAAGGGGCCGCAGGCGGACAACATCCGCCCCGTCTGAGAAGATCCATCCGTTCCGAAGATTTCTCCCGTTTCGGGGTAAACGTCCCCGTATGTCGGGATCAGTTCTCGGTGAATGGACGAGCTGAGCGAGGGTCGGCAGGTGCGCCCACCGGGCGTCCGGCCGGCCCTCGTTTCATTCCCATCGATACGCCCTCGNNGGGTGACCGGCCCGACCTACGGTGACCAGGAACGCACCTGGCATCAGCCGTGCGGGGGAGGAGCGAGTCATGAGCAAGGCACGAGAGGTCATGCATCCCGGAGCGACGTGCATCGGGGAGAACGGCACGCTGACCCGGGCCGCCGAGATGATGCGCGACATGAGCGTGGGTGCTCTGCCGATCTGCGGCGAGGACGGGCGGCTGCACGGCATCCTGACCGACCGGGACATCGTGGTGCGAGCCATCGCCGAGGGGTACGACCCCGACACGATCACGGCCGGCGACCTCGCGGAAGGCACGCCCGTCTGGGTGGACGCCGACGCGGACACCGACGAGGTGATCGAGATCATGGTCGAGGCCGGCGTCCGTCGGGTGCCTGTGCTCGAGGACAAGCGGCTCATCGGCATGATCAGCGAGAAGGACCTGGCTCAGTACCTGTCCGAGGACCAGCTCAAGCGCTTCTCGGAGGCGCTCTACAGCGCCGCGCCGAACAACTAGGGCAGCACCGCACAAATAGGGTCGCTGCGGTCGCCTAGTCTGGCCGGCGTGAGGTTCTCCCGCATTGTCGTCGGGTGGGCAGTGGCGGCGCTGCTGCTGCTCGCCTGCGGCATCGGGACGGGAGGAGACCAACCGCGTCGCCTGTCGGGCCAGATCACCGACGAGGTGGGCGCCCTCGCCGGCCGCACCGGCGAGGTGGAGGCGGCGCTTCGCCGGCTGCAGGACGAGACCGGGCTCCAGTTGTTCGTGGTCTTCGTCCGCTCGTTCGGGTCGTTGTCCGGCCCCGAATGGGCGGGCGAAACCGCGTCGCGGTCCGGACTGGGGGACCGGGACGCGCTGCTGGCCGTGGCGACCGGGGACCGCGTCTACGCGTACGTCGTCGACGACGCCTTCCCGCTCAGCGACGCCCAACTGGCCGAGGTCGCCCGGGTGGCGATCGAGCCGGCCCTGAGCGCCTCGGACTGGGCGGGGGCGGCCATCGGGGCGGCCGACGGCTACGGGGCCGTCCTGGCCGGCCAGCCGGTGCCCCGGCCCACGATCGTGCCGGGCGACCCCGATCCTCAGCCCGGCCGCGGGGTGAACGGCGCCGTGGTCTTCCTGTGCCTGGCCGCGGTCGGGGCCGTGGCGGTTGTCCTGATCGTCGTCTATCTTCTGCGTCGCCGCGAGCGCTCGGCCCGGCTGGCGGTCGACCCGAACGATCCGTACCCGGGGGTGAGCACCCAGCAGCTTTCCGCCCGGGCCAACAGCCTGCTGCTTGAGGTCGACGACGCCCTGCGCACCAGCGAGCGGGAGCTCGTGCTGGCCGAGGCCGACTACGGCGAGGCCGAGGTCGCGCCGTTCCGGGACGCGGTCGCCCGGGCCAAGGCCGAGCTGGCCGAGGCGTTCCGTGTGCGACTGGAGCTCGAGGACGGCGAGCTTCCGGCCGGCCCGCCGTCGGAGGGTGCCCGTCGGCGTGGGGCCGGGGACGAGGTGGCCATGCGACGTCGGCTCGCCGCGATCATCCAGCACGCCGAGGCGGCCGACCGGGCCTTGGACGAGCAGGCGGCCGCGTTCCGCGAGCTGCGCCAGTTGGAAGCCACGCTGGAGCAGACGATCCCGGCGCTGAGCGACCGGAGGGCCCGGCTGGCCGCCCGGCTGCCCGAGACCACCGCGGAGCTGGACCGGCTGCGCGGGGAGTTCACCGGCCCGACGCTGACCGCCGTGCTCACCAACGGGGAGCAGGCGCAGCAGCGGCTGCGCTTCGCCACGGCGACGCTGGCTCAGGCCGGCCAGGAGGCCGCGGCCGGGCGTCGGTCCCGGGCCGCCGTCGCGGTCCGGGCCGCCGGTCAAGCGCTGGACTCCGTCGACGAGCTGCTCACGGCCGTGGCGAAGGCCGGAGCCGACCTGCGCGCCGCCCGGGACGCCATTCCGGCGCTGCTGGCCGAGGTCACCGCCGAGATCGAGGCGGCTCGGGCCGCCCAGCCCAGCAGTCCGGAGCTGGCCGCGGCCATCCGCGGCGGCGAGGCGGCCGTGGAGAGCGTCGAGGCGGCCCTCCGACAGTCCACCGTGGACCCCCTCGCGGAGCTGCGGCGGCTGCGGGAGGCCGACGCCGCGTTGGACGCGGCGTTGGAGCAGTACCACACCGCCCGGCAACGGGCCGAGCACGCCCGGGCCGTCCTCGGGCCCGCGTTGGCGGCGGCCCGGGCCGAGGTGTCGGCGGCCGCCAACTTCATCAACACCCGCCGCGGCGCCGTCGGCACGAGGGCGCGGACGCTGCTGGCCGAGGCCCAGCGGCTGCTGGCCGAGGCGGAGGCGCACGCCGAGTCGGACCCGGTTCGGGCCCTCGACGCGGCCCGCCGGGCCGACTGGACGGCCGAGCAGGCGGTCCGCCAGGCACAGTCCGATGTGGACTCATGGGTGGGTCCCGGCGGGTACGGCGGGCGGGGCTCGTCGATGGCCGAGGGCATGCTCGGGGCGATCATCGGAGGGATCCTGGTCGGCGGGGCCCGTGGCGGCGGCTGGGGCGGCTGGGGTGGCGGCTTCGGCGGCCCGGCCCGTCGCCCGGGTGGCTTCCGGGTCGGCGGCGGAGGGTTCGGCGGCGGCGGCTTCCGGGGTGGGGGCGGCAGCTTCGGCGGCCGGTCCCCGGGTGGTTTCGGCGGCCGACGAGGCGGCGGCGGCCGGTTCTGATCAGGTGGGTGCTGGTGTCAGGAAGGACGCCTTCCTGCGCTTTTTTGCCCAGGAAGGACGCCTTCCTGCGCATCGGGGGCGAGGCGGGCGGCGATCGCGGCGCAGATGTCGTGCAGGGCTTGGACCTGCTCCGGGGTGAGCGCGTCGAAGACCCGGCGCCGCACTTCCTCGACGTGCCCGGGCGCGGCCGCCACCACGACGTCGTAGCCGGCGTCGGTCAGCACGGCGACCTGGCCCCGGCCGTCGTCGTCGGCGCGTTCCCGACGCACCCAGCCGCGCTCCCTCCAGCCGGGACACCAGATGGGACAGGCGGGACTGGGACCCGTGGGCCAGGGCGGCGAGCTCGCTCATGCGCAGAGCCCGGTTGGGGGCCTCGGAGAGCATCGCCAGCACCCAGTACGCGAAGTGGGTGAGGCCGGAGTCGCGCTGGAGCTGGGACTCGAGCGCAGACGGAAGCTGCATGAACACCGCCGCCAACTGGCGCCAGGCCCGCTGTTCCTCGTCGGTGAGCCACCTGGTCACACCGGCGAGGCTAGCAGCTTATTGACGGTTCAACTACTAATCAGTACGGCCGGATGGTCGGCGACCGCGCGGAGCTGGTCGCCGGACCGCACAGAGCCGCCGTGCCGCGCGGAACCGGCCGGACCGCGCGGAACTGATCGCCGTGAGGCGGAGGTCCTTCGGGCGACCCGTGATCGCCTCACGGCGATCACGAGCAATGATCACGGTGAGGCGATCATGGCGAAACACGTACGGAGTGCCTCACGGCGATCATGGGCGCGAGGTGGTCTCCAGCCGGCGCTCGGGCGCGAGGTGTCCAGCCGGCGCTCGGGCGCGAGGTGTCCAGCCGGCGCTCGGGCGCGAGGTGTCCAGCCGGCGCTCGGGCGCGAGGTGTCCAGTCGGCGCTCGGGCGCGAGGTGTCCAGTCGGCGCTCGGGCGCGAGGTGTCCAGTCGGCGCTCGGGCGCGAGGTGTCCAGTCGGCGCTCGGGCGCGAGGCGTCCAGTCGGCGCTCGGGCACGAGGTGGTCTCCAGCTGCGCTCAGGACCAGCGACGCCACCAGCGCCGGGACCGGGTCGGCGCCACCTCGATCGTGGGCCGCGACTCGGACTGCTCGGCGGTCGGCGGCTGCGGCTCCGCCCACGGGATGGGCCGCTCCGCCCCGGCCGGCATGGTGGGCCAGCGGTCCTCGGCCAGGTTCGGCCAGGCCGACTCCGACCACGTCGCCGCCTCGGCCTCGCCGGCCGACTCCGACGGGGAGGCCGAGGCGCCGACCGGCAGGGTGCTCTCCACGGCCTCGATCAGCTCGGGGGCGAGCGGGTCGGTGAGCGGCCGGAACCGGGCGGCCACCGTCCCGTCCGGCCGGACCAGGAACTTCTCGAAGTTCCACCGCACGTCGCCCGCCACGCCGTCGGCGTCCGGCGTCTGGGTGAGCCGCGCGAACAGGTCGTGGCGGTCGGGGCCGTTGACGTCCACCTTCTCGGTGATCGGGAAGGTGATCCCGAAGTTCACGGTGCAGAAGTCGCGGATCTCGCTCGGGCTGCCGGGCTCCTGCGCCCCGAACTGGTTGCAGGGCACGGCCAGCACGACGAAGCCCCGGTCGGCGTACCGCTCGTACAGCCGCTGCAGGCTCGCGTACTGCGGCGTGAGCCCGCACTTGGACGCCACGTTGACCACGAGCATCGCCTTGCCGCGATACTGCGCGAGGTTGGCCGGGCCGCCCTCGAGGGCGCCGATGGCGACGTCGAAGATGGACACGCCGAACAGCGTAGCCGGCCGGATAGGGTGTGTCTCCCCGGGCAGGGGCGAACCCGTCCAATGTAGACAAAGTCGGAACGAACGGACGATTGCCTCGGCCTGCTAGCTTGCCGGACCATGACTGAACTCAACCCGGGCGGTCCCGAGATCCCGCCGCCCAGCGCTGCCGACGTCTACCGGAGCCTGGTGGCGGAGATCATCGAGGGTCGCGAGTCCGCCGAACCCTATCCGCCGGGCGCGCCCCAGCTCGCGATCGTACGCCACCATCGACCTCGCTCGCTGGACGACCTGGCTTCCGACGAGCTGGTCCAACTGCACGCCGCCCTGCAAGCGGGCCCGTACTCGGTCGGGAGCGAGCCCTACCTGCGCGAGATGTTCGCCCGGGCGGCGACGGTCCCGCCGCGCTGAGGGGATCAGGCGCGCTGAGACCTATTGCGCCTGAGGCTCAGCCGCGCCGAGGAGCAGACGGCGCGCCGGCTCACGCCGGCTGGCGCGCCGGACCCGAACGTACGGTCAGGACGCGGAGCCGGACCGCAGCCACGACCGGGCGTAGGCCGGGTCCTCGACGGCCCGACCACCCGCCCCGATCTGCAGCGGGTAGAACGTGTCGACCATGACCGCGAGCTCGTCGAAGTACTCGACCCCGATCGACGCCTCGATCGCCCCGGGCTGGGGGCCGTGCACGTGCCCGCCCGGGTGCAGCGACACGGAGCCGCGGCCGATGCCCGAGCCCTTGCGGGCCTCGTAGTTGCCCGCCACGTAGAACATCACCTCGTCGCTGTCCACATTGGAGTGGTAGTAGGGCACGGGGATGGCGAGGGGGTGGTAGTCCACCTTGCGCGGNACGAAGTTNCATATCACGAAGTTGTGGCCCTCNAAGACCTGGTGCACCGGNGGCGGCTGGTGGACCCGNCCNGTGATNGGTTCGAAGTCGGCGACGTTGAACGCGTACGGGTACAGGCAGCCGTCCCAGCCCACCACATCCAGCGGGTGGAACGGGATGGTGTGGACGGTGCCCACGATGCCGCCCGGACCGTTACCACGGTGCTTGATGTAGATCTCCGACTCCTCGGCCGGGTCGGCGCCGATGTGCTCGGCCAGCAACGGGCCGGCGGGCCCGCGCAGGTCCCGCTCGCAGTAGGGCGCGTGCTCGAGGAGTTGGCCGAACCGGGACAGGTACCGCTTGGGCGGGGTGATGTGGCTGTTCGCCTCGATGCAGTACGCCCGCAGCGGTTCGGTCGCCTCCGGCAGCCAACGGTGGGTCGTGGCCCGGGGGATCACCAGGTAGTCGCCCGGCCCGACGTCGAACGCCCCGAACACGGTCTCGACGCGGGCCCGCCCGGCCTCGACGAAGACGCACTCGTCGCCGATGCCGTTGCGGTACCACGGGCTGGCCGCGCCGGCGACCACGTACGACAGTCGCACGTCGGCGTTGCCGAGCACCAACCGTCGCCCGGTCACCACGTCGGTCCCGGCGACCTCGGCCGGGTCGAAGAGGTCGTGCAGCCGGAAGTGGCGGGGCAGCAACGGCTCGTTCGGCACCGTGGCCAGATCGCCGACCGACCACGACCGGGCGTCGCCCACGGTCGACGGGATGTTGCGGTGGTACAGCAGCGACGAGTCGGACGAGAAGCCCTCGGCGCCCATGAGTTCTTCGAAGAAGTACGGGCCACCCCGGTAGCCCTGCTCGGGCTGCGGGTACCGGGTGTGCCGCTTGGCGGGAACCTCGCCCTGGCTGCGGTAGAACGCCACGGTCTGCCCTCCTCTGTGCGGGCACGGGGTCCGAGCCGGTCACGCCCGGTCCGCCGCGCCGACGGGTGTCCGATTATCGGACACTTTCGTCACAACGGCGCTGCTAGGATCGGCCCCCATGCAGGCGCTGTCAAGCGATCGGCTCGGCCAGGAGGCGCTGTTCGCGTCGCTCATCGACGACGCGGCGGTGTTCCCGCCCCGCGCCGCCCGGCTGGCCGACGCGATCCGCGAGCACGCCGAGCACCGACGCGGCCGCCACGCCGCCCTCATCGGTCCCCTGCTGGTGCCGGTGGCCGCGGCGGCCGAGGCGGCGGACCGGCTCGCCGGCTCACCGGGATTCGCGGTCAGCCTCATCGCCCGGCCCGGGGCGCCGGTCGACGGGATACCGGCCGCGCTGGCCCGGCTGACCGACACCGGGGTCGACGTGGTCGGCGTCGAGCTGGGTTGGTTCGAGGGATGGCGTGACATCGATGTCCAGGGCCGGCGGGTGGCCCTGGAGGTCGGCCGGCCCGGTGACCCCGCGGCGCTCGCCGCGATCCTGGCCGACATCCGGCGGGGCGCGGAGGCGGCCGCGGCGCGACCCGGGGCGGCCGCGACCGCGAAGTTCCGCACCGGCGCCACCGACACCTGGGCCTGGCCGGACGAGGCGGAGCTGGCCGGCTTTCTGCGGGCCGCGGTCGACGCCGGGGTGAGCGTCAAGCTCACCGGCGGCCTGCACCACCTGGTCCGGGCCGAGCATGACGGCGAGCCGCAGCACGGCCTGCTCAATGTGCTCGTGGCCGTCCACCGCGCGGTCGCGGGCGACGCCGTGCCCGCCCTGGCGACGGTTCTGGCCGAACGCGACCCGCAAATCCTGGTGGATACGGTGACATCTCTCGATTCCGATCAGGTGCGGGCCGTACGGTCCGTCTTCGTCTCCTACGGGTGCTGCGACGTCCGCGATCCGATCGGCGAACTGGTCGCGCTGGGGCTGGTGGCCCCGTGACCGCGACCGCGAGCTGGCTCGACCTGCCGCCCGAGCATCCGTTCGGTGTGGCCACGCTGCCGTACGGCGTCTTCGTCACCGGGTCGGCCGCGCCGCGCGTGGGCGTACGGATCGGCGAGCACGTCCTCGACGTGGCCGCCGTGGCCGCGGCCGACGGGCGTGTCCCCGAGCTCGCGACCGCGTTCGGGGCGCCCACGCTCAACCCGCTGCTGTCGCTGGGCCGGCCGGCCTGGCAGCGGGCGCGGGCCTGGCTGACCGAGCTGCTCACGCAGCCCAGCCACCGGGCCACCGTGACGGCTCACCTGATTTCGTTGGATCAGGTCCGGCTCGTGTTGCCCATCGAGGTAGCCGACTACGTCGACTTCTACGCCAGCGAACACCACGCCACCAACGTGGGGCGCATCTTCCGCCCGGACTCGCCCCCGCTCACGCCCAACTGGAAGCACCTGCCGATCGCGTACCACGGACGGGCCGGCACGGTCGTCGTCTCCGGCACGCCGATCGTCCGGCCCCAGGGTCAGCGCCGCCCACCCGGCGCGCCCACGCCGACCTTCGGCCCCAGCCAGGCGCTCGACATCGAGGCCGAGCTCGGCTTCGTGGTGGGGAAGGCCACCGAGCTCGGCACCGCGGTGAGCGTGGACGAGGCCAGCGACCACCTGTTCGGCGTGGTGCTGCTCAACGACTGGAGCGCGCGAGACATCCAGGCGTGGGAGTACGTGCCCCTGGGGCCGTTCCTGGGGAAGTCCTTCGCCACGAGCATCTCCGCCTGGGTGGTGCCGCTGGACGCCCTCGCCGCGGCCCGGGTGCCCGTGCCGGGGCAGGACCCGGAACCCCTGCCGTACCTGCGGGGCACGCACCCGCCGCAGGGACTCGACATCCGGTGCGAGATCGAGCTGAACGGGACCGTCGTCTCCCGCCCGACGTACCGGGACATGTACTGGTCGCCCGAGCAGATGCTGGCCCACATGACCGTCAACGGGGCCCGGCTGCGCGACGGCGACCTGTTCGGCTCCGGCACGATCTCCGGTCCGCGCGACGACAGCCTCGGCTGCCTGCTGGAGCTGACCCGCCACGGGACCCGGCCCCTGCACCTGCCCGACGGCTCGACCCGGGGTTACCTGGCCGACGGCGACCGCGTCACCCTGCGCGCCTGGGCCCCGGGAGCGGACGGTGCCCGGATCGGGCTGGGCGAGGTGACCGGCACCATCGCCCCGCCCCGCTGACCGCGCGGGTCGTCGCAACCGGCCGAGGACGAGGCAGCGGCCAGTGTTCCGCGGGCGGAGCGGCGATGACCACGCGGCGACGGTACTGGTGGCGGTACGGGGCGGCGAGCGTACGGGAGCCGGGCCGTCAGCGCAGCGCCGCCGCGATCTGCCGGGCCGCCGCGAGCACGTGCGGCTCGACCTCGGCGAGCGTGAGCCGGTTCAGCGAGACGACACCGACCGATCCCTCGATCGGTTCGACTCCGACCAGGGGAGCGGCCACGCCGTGGGCGCCCGGCTGCAGCTCGCCGTCGGTCGCCACCGCCCCGTGCTGCCCGCGCCGGCCGCGCAGGATCGCCTTGCCGGCGGCGCCGCGGGACAGCTCGTGGCGGGAGCCGACCCGGTACGCCACGTGGAAGCTCGTCCAGCTCGGTTCCACGACCGCCACCGCCACCGCCTGGTCACCGTCCACGATGGTCAGATGGGCCGTGGCCCCCACGGTCTCGGCGAGCTCCCGCAGGCTCGGCAGGGCGGCGGTCCGCAGTCGGGGCAGCAGCGCGGTGGAGAAGCGGGCCACGCCCAACCCGATCACCAGACGCCCCTCGCCGGTACGGGTCACCAGGCCGTGGGACTCCAGTGTGGACAGCAACCGGTAGACGATGGTCCGGCCCACCCCGAGCCGGTCGGCGACCTCGGTGACGGTCAGGCCGGCCGCGTGCTCGGGCCGGGCGAGCAGCTCCAGCATCTGGATGCCGCGGTCGAGGGTCTGGGCGCCCGACGGCGTCGCCGACCGCGTCGCCCGGGCCCGCGCGGTGCGACCCGAGCGCGGAGCGGCCGGCCCGCGGACAGAGGCGTCGAGGCTCACGGGCCCATCCTGTCACCTCGGCCGCCCCGGTGGCTCGGCTCACCGCGCGTCGTCGCCGGGCCCGGCCTCGGCCCGGCCAGCGCACGCCCGCACGGCCCGCCGACGCCCTCACCGCCGACGCCTCTCGACGGCCCGCGGAGGCCCGACGGTGGATCAGGTCAGGGCGTCCAGCGCCCGAAAGATGCGAACGGCCGAGATCGGGTACGGGGTGCGTAGCTGCTGGGCGAAGAGGCTGATCCGCAGTTCCTCGATCATCCAACGGATCGCCACCACCTCGGGCGCCTCGCGCCGGTGCGGGGGCAGGCTCGCCAGCACCGATTCGTACTCGTCCCGGACCTCGTGCACCTCGGCCATCCAGGCCCGGTCCCGCTCGACGTTGCCCGGCAGGCGCTCCAGCCGCACCCCGATGCCCCGCAGGTAGCGCGGCAGGTCGGCCAGGCGGTCGACCCCGGTGGCGGTCACGAACCCGGGCCGGATGAGCGCGAACAGCTGCCGGCGCATGTCCTCGATGGCAGGCGCCAGGGCCGCCGGCGCGGGCGCGGCCAGCGCGGACCGTACGTCGTGGGCGGCCGCGATGACCTTCTCCACCGCCGTCACCACCTGGGCCGTGGTGTCGGGCAGCTCGGCGCTGGTGGCCTCGCGCAGCCGGGCGTGGCCGTCGTCGTCGAAGGCCGGGCCGCCGTGCCGGGCCACGATGTCGTCCACCGCGGCGGCCACGCAGTCCTCCAACAGGTCCGGCACCTTGCTGTAGGGGTAGCGGGTCAGGCCGAGCTTCACCGCGGGCGGCAGCCGCTTGGAGAGCACGGGGATGGGCGTGGGCACCTCCAGCATGAGCAGCCGGCGCGTCCCCGCCGCCATGGCCCGGGCCTGCTCCTCGGGCGAGGCGAAGACCCGCACGCCCACGCTGTCGCGTTCGTCGACCAGGGCCGGGTAGGCCGTCACCTGCTGCCCGGACCGGCGGCGCTGCACCACCCGGGCCAGCGTGCCCGGATGCCAGGCCCGCAGCCCGGACCGGGTGACGTCGGCGGTCGCCTCGGCCAGCTCGCGCTCGGCCTGGGGCGCGAGCTGGCGGCGCAACGCGTCCAGATCCTTGCCCTCGCCCACGACCGCGCCGTCGTCGTCGGTGATCCGGAAGGTCATCCGCAGGTGGTCCGGCACCCGGGTGATGTCCCAGTCGGACCGGGACACCTCGATGCCGGCCAGGCGCCGCAGCGCCGCCCCGAGCGCGTCGACCAGGGCCCCGGCCGGCTGCGGCGGCAGGGCGTCGACCAGGGCGGCCGCGTAGTCGGGCACCGGCACGAGCTGGCGGCGGATCGGCTTCGGCAGGCTGCGCAGCAGCGCGGTGACCAGATCGCGCCGCAGCCCGGGCACCTGCCAGTCGAAGCCCTCGGTCCGGATCTGCGGCAGGCTGGACAGGGGAATGTGGACGGTCACGCCGTCGTCGGCCCGACCCGGCTCGAACACGTACGAAAGCGGCAGGGTGAACGAGCCCTGCACCCACTGCGCCGGGTAGTCCTCAGGGGAGGGCAGGTCGGCCGTGATGAGCTGCTGCCGGGTCAGCGTGAGCCGATCCGGGTCCTCCTTCCGCGCCTTCTTCCACCAGGCGTCGAAGTGTCGGGCCGAGACCACGTGGGCGGGGATGCGGGCGTCGTAGAAGGCGTACAGGGTCTCGTCGTCGACCACGATGTCGCGGCGGCGGGCCCGCTGCTCCAGCTCGGCGACCTCGGCCAGCAGGCGTCGGTTGGCGTGGAAGAACTCGTGCCGGGTGTCCCAGTCCCCCTCGACCAGGGCGTGGCGCAGGAACAGCTCCCGAGCCAGCGCCGGGTCGATGCGTCCATAGTGGACCTTCCGGCCGGTGACGAGCGGCAGGCCGTAGAGGGTGACGCGTTCGTACGCCATCACCGCGCCCCGCTGCGCGTCCCAGTGCGGCTCGCTGTACTCCCGCTTGACCAGGTGGCCGGCCAGCCGCTCGGCCCATTCCGGCTCGATGCGGGCCACCATCCGCGCCCACAGGCGGGAGGTCTCGACCAGCTCGGCCGCCATGACCCACGTGGGGTTGCGGCGGTACAGCGCCGAGCCGGGGAAGATGGCGAACCGGGCCCCGCGGGCGCCCGAGTACTCCACCGGGGTCCGGCCGCGGCTTGAGGGCGTACCCCGGCTCGCCTTGGTCAGGTCGCGGACCCCGATGTGGGACAGCAGGCCGGCCAGCAGGGCGGTGTGCACGCGGGCCTCGTCGACCTCCTCGGGCAGCTCGTCCGGGACGGGGATGCCCATGTCGGCGACGATCTGGCGCAGCTGGCTCTCCAGGTCCTGCCACTCGCGCACCCGCAGGTAGTTGAGGAAGTCGTTACGACACAGCCGCCGGAACTGGCTCGACGACAGCTTCTGCTGCTCGGCCGCGAGGTAGCGCCACAGGTTGAGCAGGGTGAGGAAGTCCGACTCGGGGTGCCGGAACCGCGCGTGCTTGGCGTCGGCGGCCTCTTGCTGGTCCAGCGGGCGCTCACGAGGGTCCACGATGGTCAGTCCGGCCGCGATGACCAGGACCTCGCGGACGCAGCCCATGCGTTCGGCCTCGAGCACCATGCGGCCCAGCCGGGGGTCGATCGGCAGCTGGGCCAGCCGCTCGCCGAGCGGGGTGAGCTTGTCCTGGGCGTCGAACGCGCCCAGCTCCCGCAGCAGCATCACCCCGTCGCGGACGCTGCGCCGGTCGGGCGGGTCGACGAACGGGAACGTGGCCACGTCGCCGAGGTTCAGGGCAGCCATGCGCAGGATGACCGAGGCCAGGTTCGTACGCAGGATCTCCGGATCGGTGAACTGGGGCCGGGACTCGTAGTCGGTCTGGCTGTACAGGCGGATGCAGATGCCGTCGGAGGTGCGGCCGCAGCGGCCGGCCCGCTGGTCGGCCGAGGCCCGCGAGATCGGCTCGATGGGCAGCCGCTGCACCTTGAGCCGGTGGCTGTACCGGGAGATGCGGGCCGTGCCGGGGTCGACCACGTACCGGATGCCGGGGACGGTGAGCGAGGTCTCGGCCACGTTCGTGGCCAGCACCACCCGCCGTCCCGTGTGCGGGGCGAAGACCCGCAGCTGCTCGGCCGTGGAGAGGCGGGCGAACAGCGGCAGCACCTCCAGCGCGCCGGCCCGGATCCGGTCCTCGTAGCGTCGCCGCAGTGCGTCGGCCGTGTCCCGGATCTCCCGCTCGCCGGAGAGGAAGACCAGGATGTCGCCGTCGCCCGCGGCGGTGAGCTCGTCGACCGCGTCACAGATCGCCTCGATCTGGTCGCGGACCTCCTCCTCGGCACCGTCCTCGCCGCTGTCCTTCGTGGACTCGTCGGAGTCCACTGTGGCCGGATCGAGCGGCCGGTAGCGGATCTCGACCGGGTACGTACGCCCGCTCACCTCGATGATCGGCACCGGCGCGTTCAGGGCTCGGCTGAAGTGGTCGGCGAAGCGCCCGGGGTCGATGGTGGCCGAGGTGATGATGAGCTTGAGGTCCTCCCGGCGGGGCAGGAGCTGGGTGAGGTAGCCGAGCAGGAAGTCGATGTTGAGGCTGCGCTCGTGCGCCTCATCGACGATGATCGTATCGTACCCGAGTAGGCGGCGGTCGTGCTGCGTCTCGGCCAGCAGGATGCCGTCGGTCATGAGCTTGACCAGGGTGTGCTCGCCCACCCGCCCCGTGAACCGCACCTGGTAGCCGACCGCCTCGCCCAGGCGGGTGCCGAGCTCACTCGCCACCCGTTCCGCCACCGTCCGGGCCGCGATCCGGCGCGGCTGGGTGTGCCCGATCATGCCCCGGACCCCGCGCCCCAGCTCCAGGCAGATCTTCGGCAACTGGGTGGTCTTGCCCGAGCCGGTCTCGCCGGCCACCACCACGACGCGGTGGTCGCGGATCGCCGCGGCGATCTCGTCGCGCCGTTGGCTGACCGGCAGCTCGGGCGGGTAGGTCACCTCCGGCACCAGCGCACGGCGGGCCGCGATCCGCTCCTCGGCTGCGGCGATGCGCCGCTCGAGGCTCGCCAGGTCCAGCGGGCGCCCGGGGCCTCGCCGGCCCGCGCGGCCCCGCCGGCCCCCGTCGAGGATGCGGGCGAGACGGTGCTCGTCGACCAGGGTGAGCGCGCCCAGCCGCTCTCGCAGCTCGGCGAGACGGCTGGGGTCGGCGGTCGGCGTCGATGGTCCGGCGGTGGGCATGTCGGTGAGCAACTGTAGGCGGCCCGGCGGTCGAGACGCCCGTGAGTTACCGCCGCCGTTGCCCGGGTACGGCGACTACCCTGGCCCGGCGACCGCCGCTGGCCCGGCGACCGCCGCTGGCCCGGCGACCGCCGCTGGCCCGGCGACCGGCCATGATCACGGTGGCTGGCCATGATCACCGTGAGGCGCTCGTGGGCCACAGACGCCGCGAGTGCCTCACGCCGATCACGAACCATGATCACGATGAGGCGACGGCGGGCCGGAGAGCGCCGTTACGCCTCACGGCGATCTTGGTGGGCTGGGACGGGCCTGTGCGCCTCACGGCGATCTTGGCAGGTCGGGACGCCTCAGCGGATCTTGGCGGGCTGGGAACCCCATGTACGCCTCAGCGAGTATTGGCAGGCCGGGAAGGCCGAGGCGGGGTCTGGGCGAGGTCCGGGCGGGTACTGGGCGGGGGAGGAGGCCTCCGCGGGTTTCTGAGGCCGGTGGGGCCGATGATCCGTACGGCCCGGACCGGATTCGCGGTTTGCGGCCCATGCCCGGCCGGGCGGAGAGACGATCCCTGGAGAACCGCTGGCCACCGGACCGCGGCACGAGGCCGTGGGAGACCCCGGAGGCCCGCCCCGCCAACCGGCGGGGCGTGCGGTAGCCCTGACAGCTCAAGATCGCATGGGGGCGAAAATGACCAGTACCAGGGCACCAGGAACCCGGGGACCAGGGGCACAACCGGGAATGAGTCAGTCGGGCAAGGGCCAGTCGGGCGACTCGATGCTGGCTCGGGGCGGATCGCCCCTGGCCGCGTCGCTCATGATCCTGCTCGGTCTGTTCCACTTCCTCTCGGGGATCGCCGCGTTCGCCCGGGACAACTTCTACAACGTGGGGGGGAACTACCCGTACCAGGTCGACAACGACGCCTGGGGCTGGATCCACGTGATCGGCGGTGTGCTGGTCGCGATCTCCGGTCTGAGCCTGTTCGGCCGGTCGGCGGCGGCGCGGTGGATAGCGATCGTGCTGGCGTCGGTTTCGTTGATCATCAACTTCTTCTTCCTGCCGTACTTCCCGCTGTGGGCGCTGCTGATGATCCCGCTGGCGATCTTCGCCATCTGGGCCACGGTGCGTGACGGCAGCGAGCAGCGGCAGCGCGAGGAGGAGAGCCAGCGCATGGCCGGTGCGTTCGCCGTTCCGACGGGCCAGACGCAGCGCCAGGGTGAGCGCCAGCCGGCCGCCACCTACGGCGGGGCCCAGTCCGGCCAGCGGTGGCCGGAGAACGTCGGTGCCCGCGAGGGCCAGCAGGGCGAAGGTCGCTGGTCACCGGCCGACGTGAAGGAGAGCGCCAGCCGGTCCGGCGAGAAGATGCAGGAGCAGGCGACCGCCCAGGCGCGGAGTGGCCAGCAGCAGGCTCGCAGCGCAGCCGAGCAGGCGGCGGAGCGGGCCCGGCAGTCGGCCAACCGCGACTACCGAGCGGGCAGCTAATCCCGCGCCGACCAGTCCGGCGTCGACTGATCCGGCGTCGGAGCCCGGTCCGACGAGACCTCACGCTCCGACGCGTCGGGTCCACGCGACCCGGGACCGTCCACTGGGCGGTCCCGGGTTTGCGTCTGGGCGCGGCGGCGTAGCACGTCGTCGACGATGATCACGTAACCGACGAGCCCCGCCACCGTGAGCGGCATCATCCAGGTGTCATCGTCGGTGAGCCAGGCCACGACCGGCGCGTAGGCAGCGAGCAGCAGGAACCCGAGCCAGGCGAGGCGGCGCCGGCGCTGTCCGAGAATCCCCTTGTGCACCCGGGCCAGTCTGCCGACCGGTCCGGTCCGTCGGCCGCTCGGCCGACGGTGTTCTCGACCACACGGGACGGTCAGCCGACCGAGGCCGGGGTGGGCTTGCCCCAAGCGGTGCGCATGGCGTGCTCGACGAGGCAGATCAGCGCGTCCCGGGCCGACTCCCGCTTGCGGGCGTCGCACATGATCACCGGCACGCCGGGGTCCAGGTTGAGCGCCATCTGCACCTCGGCGATGTCGTACTGGCGGGTCCCCTCGAACTGGTTCACCGCCACGATGAAGGGTAGGCCCCGCCGCTCGAAGTAGTCCACCGACGGGAAGCACTCGGCCAGACGCCGGGTGTCGGCCAGCACGATCGCGCCGATCGCCCCCGTCGACAGCTCGTCCCAGACGAACAGGAACCGGTCCTGCCCGGGCGTACCGAACAGGTACAGCACGAGGTCGTGGCTGAGCGTGATCCGGCCGAAGTCCATCGCCACGGTCGTCGTGTGCTTGGACTGCACCGCTGAGGTGTCGTCGATGCCGATGCTCTCGTCGGTGAGGTACTCCTCGGTGAGCAGCGGTTGGATCTCGCTCACGGCACCGACCAGGGTCGTCTTCCCGACCCCGAACCCGCCCGCGATGAGGATCTTCAGGGCGACGGGGAGCATCTCCTCCCCGCCCGTGTCAGAGGGACCGTAGGCCATCGAGGACCGCCTTGAATACGCGCTCAGTGGGAAGTTGTGCCGCGGGTGCCGGCGAGCGGGTACGGATGTACCCGCGGTCGAGCAGATCGCCGAGCAGGACCCGCACGATGCCGGTGGGGAGATCCAGGCGTGTGGCCAGCTCGGCCACGGAGACCGGGGTCTGGCACAGCCGGATGATGGTGGCCAGCTCCGGCTGCAGGGTGGGATCGATCTCGCCCGGGGTCTTCGTGGCCAGAATCAGCGTGATCAGGTCGAACTCGCCCCGACGGGGCCGCGTCCGACCGTGCGTCATCGCGTAGTGGCGAACGACGGGGCCGGCCTCCTCGTCGATCCATTCCGGCTCGGAATCGGGCCCGGCGGCCGGCTGACGCTCGTCGCGTCGCGGGAAGGCGCCGGGTCTGGGCGGACGTTCCGGTGCGGACATGGGGACCCACTAGCTCTCCGCGGTCGCTGCGGTCGCGGCCGATCGGATCGGGGTGGACAGGTACTGGCCGACCCGGGCCACGAGCATCGCCATCTCGTACGCGATGAGACCGACGTCGGCATCCTCGCTGGCGATCACGGCGATGCACGCGCCGTCACCGCCGGCGGTCACGAAGATGAAGCCCTGCTCCATCTCGATGATGGTCTGCCGGACCGCCCCCCGGTTGAACCGCCGGCCGGCACTGCGAGCCAGGCCGTGCAGGCCCGACGCCACAGCCGAGAGGCTCTCCGCCTCCTCTCGGGAGAGCCCGGACGACTTGGCGATCAGAATCCCGTCGTGGGAGAGCACCACCGCCTGGTGCACGTGGGCCACCCGGTCGACCAGGTCGTTGATCAACCAGCTGATGTCGACCGCTGCGCTTGCTCGCTGCGCCCCCACTGGGTCAGCCTCCCTCTTCCGTCTCGCGCGCCTGATGCGTCCACTGTGGTGAGTCAACTCCCGGCCACGCTGGTGGCGGGGCCTGCATGGGTGGTGGTTCCGGCGGTGCCGGGGCCGGGGTGGCCGGCTGCGCACCAGCCGGGGTCGCCGAGGGCCCCTGCTCGCCGATCAGCCGAGCGGCGTCGCTGCGACCCCGCAGGGTTCCGGACCGGTAGGAGGACATCATGCTGCGGGTCACGTCCGGATCCCGGACCGCCGGCCCCGGGCGCGTCGGCGTGTCGGCCGCGCCGCCGGAGGCCGTGGTCTCGGGGCTGCGGCGACGCTGCCGCAGGGGCAGGCCGGACGGCGTGAGCTTCGGCGGCTCCGCGGGCGGCGCCGGTGCCTCGGCGGCCGGTGCCTCGGCGGTTGGCGCCTCAGCGGCCGGGGCCTCGGCCGGTGTCTGGTTGACCGGCGTCGACGGCTGTGGAACCTCGGGACGGGAGATCACGGGTTGCGGCTGGGTCGCCAGCTCGGCGAAGTGGGGCCCGGGCTCGTGGCCGTTCGCCGTCGCCGTGACCGCCCGGTCGGCGGCGGGGTCGCGCACCGCCACCGCGGTGGCCGCTTCGGCCCGCGCCCGGTCAACCGTGTCGGTCTGCAGACGATGCCGACCGCCGCCCGTGATCTGGGCGGGCCGGTAGCTGTCGAGCTGGCTCGCGTCGATCGGCGCCCCGCCCTCGCCGCTCTCATCGACGATGAGCGAGCCGGGGAGCAGCACGATCGCGGTGATACCGCCGTACGCCGACTCGGTGAGGCGGACCCGGATGCCGTGCCGCTCGGCCAGCTTGGCGACGACGTACAGGCCGAGCCGGGCCGTGCTGGTCAGCCGGAACTCGGGCGGGTTGCGCAGCTGCTCGTTCGCCGTGGCCAGCTCCTCCGGGCTCATGCCGAGGCCACGGTCCTCGATCTCGATGGCGAAGCCGTAGCCGACGACCGAGCCGCCCACCCGCACCGTCGTCTGGGGCGGCGAGAACGACACCGCGTTCTCGATCAGCTCGGCCAGCAGGTGGATCACGTCACCGACGGCCCGACCCACCAGCGACGCGTTGCCCACCGGCATGACAGTCACCCGGGTGTAGTCCTCGACCTCGGCCAGCGCGCCCCGGAGCACGTCCACCATGGGCACGGGCTTGCGCCACGCCCGGCCGGCCGTCGCCCCGGCGAGCACGATGAGGTTCTCGGCGTTGCGGCGCATACGGGTGGCGAGGTGGTCGATGCGGAACAGCTCGGCCAGCTCCTCGGCGTCGGTGGCGCGCCGCTCCATCTGGTCGAGCAGCCCCAGCTGGCGGTGCAAGAGGGCCTGGCTGCGTCGGGCCAGGCTCAGGAAGACGTCGCGCACGCTGCGCCGCAGCTCGGCCTGCTCGACCGCGACCCGGATCGCCGTCTCCTGGACCTGGTTGAACGCCTCACCCACCTGGCCAATCTCGTCGTTACCGAACTCCAGCGGCGGCGCTTCCTGTTTGACGTCGACCTGTTCACCTTGCTGGAGCCGTTCCACCACGCGCGGCAGCCGGTACGAGGCCAGGTCGCGGGCCGCGTTGCGCAGCCGCTGCAGCTGACGGACAAGCTGCCGGGCCGTGGTGATAGAGATCACGATGGAGGCGATGACCGCGGCGAGACCGAGCACACCGAGCAGCACGAGCCGGGCGGCCGTGCCGATGGCGACCGGGGTGGCCTGGGCGATGATCGCGTCGACGTGCGCCACCTCGAAGTCACGCAGCGCCCGGATCATCCCGTCGGCCGCGGCGCGCCAGGTCTGTCGGTCGATGCCGGGCGCGCCCGTGGGGGCGCCCATGATCTGGTTCTCGGCCGCCTCGAACTGCTGCCACGCCGGGCTGGCCAGCACCTGTTCGAACTGAATGCGGACGTCGCCGGTCAGCCGTTCGTGGGCGGAGGCGTGCAGGTAGCGCCGGGCGCCGACGACCTGGCTGAAGGCCATCCGGTCGGCCGTGGTGATCTCGCCGGTGGCGAGGGCCCCGGAGACGATGGCGTCCTCGCGGATCATCAGCTCGCGGGCGTAGACCATGTCCACGAGCGCCCGGGTGGCCTGGGCGAGCGCCTTGTCGTCCCAGGTCGCCAACGATCGGTTGACCACGAAGGCCGAGTCGATGATAGTGGTAAATCGTTCGACGACGTCCAGGCTGCCGGTGGCGCGTCGGTCCACGGCCGCGCGCAACTGCTCGAGGTCGGCGTAGGCCTCCTCGAACTCGGCCAGGCTCCGGCGCAGTTCGTCGGACTTGACCCATTCGACCCATCGGCCCGCCGACTTGGTTCGCAGCTCCGCGACGGCGGCGTCGGCCTTCGCGCGCGCCTCAGCCAGGTCGGTCTCCATGGATGTGTCGCCGCTGACGTAGAGGGCCGAGTAGTGCCGCTCGTCCTCGAGGGCGTCGGTCAGCTCGCTGAGGGGATAACCGACCTCGTTCGTCGTGACCGTGACCCACAACATGTTCAAGCCTTCGCGCACGGTCACGTACGCAGCGAACGCCCACAGCGCCGTCAGCGACACCAACAGCGCGACGACCTTTGAGCGCACACGCGTATTGCGGGATTTCATTGCCCTCGTCCTAACATGGCCGACTTCTGCTCAGCCAACGCCGCGCCCACCTCGAAGCCGGTGGCACGCTAGCAGCGCGCGGCCGACTGCCTCAACCATCCGCGGCATGGAGCGTAGCCGATGGCGGCCCGTGCCGAAACGCAGGGGGGACGACTCCACCACTCTCCGTGGTGCAGCTCGCGGCGTATGTCCACTTTGGTCAGCATTGCCCGCCGGTCCGACGGCCCGTTTGACGGGACGCTCCCCCCGCACTGCGACGTCCGCGTGCTAAGACGGGATGACGCGCCGAAGTGGCGGTGTCGCTGTCCGGTCAACGGGAAACCGGCCCGGATGGTGACGGCGCGTCAATAGTCCATAGTGGAGCGTCTGTGGCCGGACGCGGACGGGGAGGCGTCATGTCCGTACGGTCAGCGGAGCTCGCGAGCCCTACGGCGGCGCGCGGGCCGGTTCATGCACCCAGCACACCCGTGACCTGCTCCTGCGCCAGCGAGGCGAAGCAGCTGCTCGCCGCCGTGGCCCGGGACGGACTGGGAGCAATCTCACCGTCCGTCTACGAGACGGCGCGAGTGGTGGCCACGGGGCCCTGGCTGCCCGGTCACCGGTCCCGGATCGAGTACCTGCTGTCCACCCAGCGGCCCGACGGCGGCTGGGGCGGGCCGGAGGCGTACGCGCTGGTGCCGACGCTGAGCGCGACCGAGGCCCTGCTGGGCATCGTGCTGGAGCCGGGGCGGCTGCCGGCCCCGATGGTGGACCGCTGCGTCCGGGCGGCCGGGAACGGGCTGGCCTTCGCCCGGGCCCAGCTGCGGTCGCTGCGCGTCGCCGACCTGCCCGACACGCCCGGCATCGAGGTGATCGTGCCGTTCCTGGTCGGCCGGTTGAACGACGGCCTGGCCCGGCTGCGCACCAGCGAGGTCAGCGGGCTGGACGCCTGGCGCGGGCGCGGAGTCCGGCTACCGCTGCCCCGGGGCCTGACCGACAAGACGCTGCGCGCGGTGACCGCCGTGCTGGCCGGCGAGCGGAAGGCGCCGCTGAAGGTGCAGCACAGCCTGGAGGTCGCCGGGGAGCTGGCCGCCGGCATCCGAGGCGTGCCGCGCCTGTCGACCGGCACGGTCGGCGCCTCGCCGGCCGCCACCGTCGCGTGGCTGGGCACGCCCCCCGTGGACCGGTCCGGCGAGTACACCCGGTACCTGCGCCGGGTCATCACGCAGCTCGGCGGCCCGGTGGCGTGTGTGATTCCGATCATCAACTTCGAGCGGGCGTGGGTGGTGAACAACCGTGGCCGCGGCCGGCCTGCCCCTGGCCGCGCCCCGCACGCTCGCGGAACGGATGGTCGCGGCGCTTTCGCCGCGCGGGCTCGCGGGCGGCGACGGCATGCCGCCGGACGTCGACACCACCTCGTCCACCGTGACCGCCCTGCGCCACCTGGGTGTTCCGATCCGCAACACCGTGCTGCGCCGCTTCGACGTGGGGACGCACTTCTGCGGCTGGGTGGGGGAGCGCACCGTGTCGTCCACGGCGCACGCGCACGTGCTGACCGCGCTGGTGACCGGGCCGGAGGGCCGTTCCGCTTGGCGGACCTCGGCGATCGACCGAGTGACCTCCTGGCTGTGTGACGCGCAGGAGCGGGACGGCTACTGGACGGACAAGTGGCACGCGTCGCCGTACTACGCCACGGCCTGTGTGGTCGCGGGGCTGCGCGACGCCTGGGCGGGTGAGATCCCCGCGCGGCCGGCCGCGGCGATCGACCGCGCGGTCGCGTGGGTGCTGGCGAGCCAGCGGCGGGACGGCTCGTGGGGACGGTGGTCGGGCACCCCCGAGGAGACGGCGTACGCGCTGCAGATCCTGCTCTACAAGGCACCGCTGGACCGGCGGATGCGGGCCGCGGCCCGACGGGGCTACGCCTTCCTGGTCGCCGGGCAGGACCGGGAACCGGTTCCGCTGTGGCACGGCAAGGACCTCTATGACCCACCGCTCATCGTCCGGTCCGCCCTGGTCGGCGCCCGGCATCTGGCCGAGACGACCCTGGGCCTGCTGACCCCGGAGGACACCGCGTCGGTGGTCGCTCGGATACCCCGACAGCGTCGGATGATCATGTCCGGTTAGGCCGCGAGCCCAGACCACTTGGCGGAATCCGGAAGATCACCACGCGTGCCACCATGGTCACCGCGTGCGAGACGTAAGGGGCCGCGAGACGTAAGGGCACCGTGCGAGAAAGAGGATGACTGTGTCGGACTTCGTGGCGCGTGTCCGGTCGCACTTCCCGGAGGGCCTGACCGGAATCATCGGCGTCGGCGGCACCCGGACCAGCTTCGTGCTCGAGTCGGGCGGTGTTCCCGGGCGGGCCCTCGGCGCCATCGACGTGGCGCGGTACGTCGAGTTCGCCTCCGACCGCTACCTCGACCTGCTGCGGATGTTCTTCGACCTCGGCGGGCAGAACCTCATCGTGCCGGTGCTGTCGTACCAGGCGTTCGCCAACGAGCGCGGGCCCGAGTACACCCGGGAGGTCACCGGCTTCCTGCGGTGGCTCGCCGACGAGAAGTTCCAGAAGGCGTACCGCGAACTGGACGTCGACCCGTACTTCTGCGGCATCGACACGCTGCTGCACCTGCCCGAGGACGACCCGGCCCACGCGATCGGCCGGACGCTGCACGACTTTCGCGCGAGCTGGTCCGACCAACCCGGGCGGCGCAAGGTGATCTGGGAGATTGCCCCGATCCCGCTCTACTCGTTCTGGCGCGCGGTGGCGGATCTCGATGCGGACCAGCGCCGGGCGTTCGACGCGGAGCTGGCCACGGTGACCAACCTGGACGAGCTGTACCGCCGGCTGTTCCGGTTCTACGCCGCCTCGGCCTTCGGCACCGAGATCCCGGTCCCGCACTTCTACCTCGGCACCAACCGCAACGGCGACCTCAAGCTGCGGGCCCCGATGTCGCTGTCGATGCTGTGCGGCGGCGGGTTCCGCGTGTTCTTCACGCCGTACCCGACGCTGTTCCTCACGATCGACGCGTTGCGGACCATCATCGAGGACCTGATGAGCGGGGGTGGCCTGCGCTCGTTCCGCAAGGACTACGAGGGCCAGTACACCGAGGAGCTGCTGCGCCGCGAACGCGACCGCGTCTTCGCCCTGCGCGACGACCCCCGGTCGACGGTGGGGCTGCTGCGCCGGATCGACGCGAGTTGACGCCGTGTCCGCCCCTACGCCCCGCCGGAACCCGGCACCGACCCCCACGTACTGCCTGCTCGACTTCGACGACACCCTCGCCGTCGGGCCGATGACGTGGGGGGTCGAGCAGTTCCTCCCCGACCTGATGGCGCGTCACGGCCTGACCGTCGACCCCGACCGCCTCGACGCGGCGCTGCTGCGCGCGCAGCAGTCGGCCGCGGCCCGGTTCGACGAGAGCCGTATCCTCGTCGACTTCCTCACCGACCTCGGCTGGCCCGACGCGCTGCAGGCCGAGCTAGCCGCGGCGGCCCGGGCCGACTTCGCGTTCACCCTCTACCCCGACACGGTGTCGTTCCTGACCGGCCTTCGAGATCGGGGGATCCGGATATTTGTCGTCTCCAACAACAACCGCTCGCCCCGGATCGCCACCGAGCTGGGCATCGCCGACTATATAGAGGCATTCTTCACTCCTCGGATGGATCCGACCTGGCGGCCCAAGCCGGACCGGAGCCTGTACGACGCGGTCCGGGCCCGGGTGCCGGAGATCGGGCCGGAGAACACGGTCATGGTCGGCGACGACCCGTGGTCGGACGGCGCGTTCGCGGCGGCGGCCGACCTGTCCTGCTGGATCGTCGACCGGCGCGGCCGGTACGGCTCCCTGGCCCTGGCGCCCCACATCGTCCGGGTGCCCAGCCTGGCCCAGGTGCTGGCGGCCCCGTCGCCCGCGGGTGACGGGGCACCGGTCACACAGACGCCCGCCGGCGACCCGACGCCCGCCGCGGGGTCGCCCGCCGGCGACGGGACACCGGAGTACCACGGGAGCCGACGATGAAGTTCCTGCGCGACACCTGGCTGATCCTGCAACGCCAACTGCAACTCAACATCCGCCAGCCGGTGTGGGTACTCGTGGGCATATTTCAGCCGATCATGTTCCTGCTGCTGTTCGCCCCGCTGCTGAAGCCCGCGCTGGCGACGCTGGGGGTGGCCAGCGACGTCGAGGCGTACCGCTTCTTCGTGCCCGGTCTGCTGGTCATGCTCGCCATCTTCGGCGGGCTGTTCCAGGGCTTCGGCCTGATCGCGGAGCTGCGGGCCGGCATCATCGAGCGCTCCCGGGTCACCCCCGTGAGCCGGGTCGCCCTGCTGCTGGGGCGGGCGTTGCGGGACGTGGTGGTGCTGCTGGTACAGGCGGTGATCATCACGGGCCTGTCGCTGGCGTTCGGCCTGCGGGTGGCGCTGGGGTACCTCCTGCTGATCTATGTGCTGCTCGCCCTGATCGGGCTGGCCACCGCGGCCATCTCGTACGCGGTGGCGCTGCGCCTGCGGGCCGAGGACAGCCTGTCGAACCTCATGACCGCCCTGACCCAGCCGATCCTGCTGCTGTCGGGAATCCTGCTGCCGATGTCGTTCGCCCCCGTCTGGCTGCAGCGCGTCGCCGAGTGGAACCCGTTCTACTGGGCCGTGAACGGGGCGCGAGCCCTCGCCGCCGGTGACGTCTACCACGACCACGTCTGGCAGGGGATGGCCGTGATCGGGGCGCTGGCGGTGGTGGCGCTGCTGTGGGCCGTCCGGGAGTTCCGTCGCAGCGTCCGCTGACGTCGCCGTGAAGAAGTCCGGAGTCGTGAGAGAAACCCGGGATCGTCGCCTGCGGACAGTCGCAGCCCGACCGGGGTCGTGGGGGAGGGACGGGTGATGGCGCACTTCCTGTTCGCCGAGTGGGACGGGGGCGGCGGCCTGCCGGCCGAGCTCGCGGTGGCCCGGCGGCTGGTGGCGGCCGGGCACACGGTCACCGTGCTGGGGGAACCGGTGATGGAGGCCGAGGTGCGCGCCGCCGGCGTCGAGGACTTCCGGTCGTGGGTCGAGGCGCCCCACCGCGTCAGTCGCCGCCCGGAGGACGACTTCATCCGGGACTGGGAGTTCCGCAACCCGGTGGCCGAGCTGGACAACATGTACGCCCGGCTCATGGTGACGCCGGCCCCGCTCTACGCCAAGGAGACGCTGGCCGTCATCGACGACGTTCACCCGGACGTGGTGGTGTCGAGCTTCCCGTTGTTCGGCGCCCAGCTGGCCGCCGAGGCGCGCGGCGTCCCGCTCGCCCTGCTCGCCCCCGGCATCGCCGGCACCATCGCGGAGCGGATGCCTCCGCCCGGCATGTTCCCGGCGAAGGGCCCGCTGGGCCGGCTGCGGGACCGAGCGCTCGACACCGTCATCGACCGGCTGCTCAACCGGGGCCTGGCCGGGCTGAACGCCGCGCGCAGGGATTTCGGCCTGTCGCCGCTGCGCCGGTTGCGGGACCAGTACGGCCGAGCCGACCGCATCCTCGTGCTCACCTCGGCGGCGTTCGACTTCCCGGGTCGGCTGCCGGCCAACGCCCGGTACGTGGGCGCCCAACTCGACGACCCGGCGTGGGCTCAGCCCTGGGAGCCGCCGACCGACGACGACCGGCCTTTCGTCCTGGTCGCGATGAGCACCACCTTCATGGACCACGTCGAGCACCTGCAGCGGGTGGTGACCGCGCTCGGGCGGCTGGACGTACGCGGGCTGGTGACGACGGGCCCCGCCATCGATCCCGATCAGATCCGGGCGCCGGACGGCGTACAGGTGGTCCGCTCGGCGCCCCACTCCGCCGTGCTCCCGCACGCCGACGTGCTGGTGACGCACGGCGGCCACGGCACGCTCATGAAGGCCCTGGTGGCCGGCGTCCCCGTCGTCTGCACCCCGGTCGGGCGGGATCAGCCCGAGAACGCGGCCCGCGTGGTCTACCACGGCGCGGGGGTGCGGGTGACGAAGAAGAAGGCGTCCCCGGCGACGATCGCGGCCGCGGTGCAGCGAGTCCTCGGCGACCCGTCGTACCGGCAGGCCGCGGCCCGGCTGGGCGAGCGCATCCGGGCCGACGCCGAGGCCGGCCTGGTCCTCACCGAGTTGGAGGCCCTGGCCCATGCGACCCGGCGCTAGCCAGTCCACCGTACGGTCCGGTCCGCCCGGGGTGCGGGGCGCTCAGGCAGCCCGCCGGTCAGCGTCAGGCAGCGGGTCAGTCTCAGGCAGCGGGTCAGTCTCAGGCGGCGGGTCAGGAGGTGGCGCGTGAAACGGCGCGGCGCGGCCCTGGTCATCGGGGTGTTCTTCGTCTTCATGCTGCTGCACCAGACCGACCGCTACCTGATCGGAGTGCTCACCACGCCGATCATGGAGACCTTCGATATCAACGAGGCCCAGATGGGCGCGGTCATGACCGGGTCGGTCATCGTGGGCCTGGCTCTCCTGCCGGTCTGGGGTTACCTGTTCGACCGGTTCGCGCGGCCGAAGATCCTCGCGCTCGCCGCGGGGCTGTGGGGTGGCACGACCTGGTTGGCCGCGGTCGCGCCCACCTACCCGTCGTTCGTGGCGGCCCGGGCGAGCACCGGTATCGACGACGCCGCCTACCCGGGCGTCTACAGCATGGTCTCCGACCTGTACCCGCCGACCCGACGCGGCCGGATCCTCGGGTTCCTGCAGATCACCGGACCGATCGCCTTCATCGCGGCGACCGGGCTCGGGTTGTCGCTGAGCGACTCGTACGGCTGGCGAGGGGTCTTCCTGCTGACCGGAGCGCTCGGCCTGGTCATGGCGGCCGTGTTCCTGCTCGCCGTGCGGGACGTGCCGCGGGGGCGCTCCGATCCGACGGTCGGGGCGGCCGCCGACCAGCTGCGCCTGCGCTTCGACCGGCGCGTCGCGGCCCGGCTGCTGCGCCGGCCCACGCTGCTGCTACTGGTCCTGCAGCAGTTCGTGCACCTGTTCCCGATCCAGGCCCTGGTGGTGTGGTCGATCCGGTACTTCCAGGTCGAGCGGGGCTTCGACGACAACCAGATCTACGTGCTGTCCGGGTCGCTCGTGGTAGTGGGCATCGGCGGCTTCCTCGTGGCCGGGTGGCTCGGCGACCGGCTGTTCCAGCGGATCGCCCGGGGACGCCTGCTGCTCGGCACCGCCGGGGTCGGGCTGGCCGCGGTGACCATGACCGGGGCGTTTCTCACCCCGACCGACGACACGGTCTGGTTCATGGCGCTGTGGGCGCTCGCATCCTTCTGCTACGGCTTCTCCAACCCCACGGTCACCCCGTCCGTCCAGGACGTCACCGAACCGGAGGTCCGCAGCACCGCGCACGCGCTCATGAGCTTCGCCGAACAGGGCGGCTCGGCCCTGGCTCCGCTCGTCGTCGGCCTCCTCGCCGAGAAGGTTGGCCTCGGCACCGGACTGACCGCCGTCGTGGCGACCGGGTTCTGTCTGTCGGCCTTCCTCCTGATGACGGCGAGCCTGCTGATTCCGTACGACATCCGCAGGGTTCGGGCCCGGCCCGTACCGTCGGCGAGCGGGGAGGAGCCGGCGCTCGCGGCCGGACGGTGACGCGGCGAAGACGCCGGGGGCCCGGACCATCCGCCCACGGATGGCCCGGGCCCATCACCCAGGGAGAACGTCTCCCCCCCGCGACAGAGGGGGCGGAACAGGCCGACCGGGCCCGAAGGTGGCTCGGGCTCAGGAGCCGAGCCGGGTGGCCGGGTCGGCCGCGGCGGCGTAGAGCATGTCCGGCGGCACCGCGCCGGCGAGCAGGCGGCCGTCGTCGGTGAGGAGCACGGAGAACAGCCGGGTGGTCAGCAGCCGGCCCGAGCCCCAGTCGCCGCTGACCGGGGGCAGGAGCCCGGCCAGCTCGCCCAGCCGGCTCTCGCCGTCGGCCTTGTCGGGCACCCCCGGCAGCCGGACCGCGACCACCGTCGTCCACCCGCGGCCGATCAGGGCCAGCGGCGGCCGTCCGGACGACTCGGCGTCGAACCACGGCGTGTCCAGCTCACCCGGCGCCTCGCTGGGCGACTCGGTCGCGTCCGCTCCGGGCGTACCCCGATGGTCGGACGGGACGAGCTCGTCGGCCTCGACCACCGTGGTACCCGGCGGCGGCCGGAACTCGAACTGGGCCGGGTCGGGCCGGGTCAGGCGGACCTCGGTGAAGGCCACCTCCAGGGCCGGCGCGCCGCCGTCCCGGGCCAGCACGGCCAGCCGCAGCGGGATGCCCGCCTCGGCGTCGACCGCGATGACGATCGACTTGACCAGCGCGCGCTGGTCGCGCGGCGCGAGGGTGAGTTCGTACGCCCGCCGGCCGGCCACCGTCGCGTCGCTGTTGGTCGTCACGTCGGTCTCGAACGCCTCGAGGAAGGTCAGGGCGAGCGACGCGAGCCTGGCCGGGTCCAGGCCGGCCGGGGTCGGCAGGACCGTGGCGTTCGGGCGACCCGCGGCCCGCGCCGTCTCGGCCAGGTCCGGCAGGACCGTGGCGTTCGGGCGACCCGCGGCCCGCGCCGTCTCGGCCAGGTCCGGCAGGGACGACCCCGCGGGCAGCCCGGAGCGCGGCCCGCCGATCAGGGCGCCCACCAGCCCGGCGATCCCGCCGGACGGGAGCTGCCCGTGCAGCGCGGTCTGCTCCCGGCTGGACCAGACCCACACATCGGTTCCGTTGGTGATGATGTCCGTCTCGCTGTCCCGCCCGAGCAGGGCCAGCCGGACCTGGCCCGGCTTGGCGTACCAGATGCGCAGCGTGTGCGTCCCGGTCACGAGCGAACCCAGGTCGGCGCTGCCGAGGCTCGGCACCGGCAGGGGCGGCAGTCCCAGGTCGGCGCGGAACGTCACCGTGCCCTGCAGGCCGTCCACCTGCGCGGTCTGCAGGTCGACCAGCAACTCCTCGGCGCTGCGCGGTGGCAGGGCCGAGTCGGCCGCGTTGGTGACCACGCCGATGGCGACGCCTCCGCCGACGACGGCGAGCGCGGCCGAGGCCGGAACGAGCCACCGGCGTACGGTGGCCGGGACAGCAATGGACATGACGGACACCTCCGGTCCCCAGTCTGCCTCGCCGCGGCTGTGCCGGCGCTGAGGGTGACCGCCCGACCACCGGGCTGGCTGAGGGCCGGCTGAGCACCGGCTGAGGCCCGCGGAGGGCGATCTCGCCCGGACGTGTCAGTCTGATTCCGTGCGGGTGCTCGTGGTCGAGGACGAGGCGCGGCTGGCCAGTGCCCTGCAACGCGGCCTGCAGGCGGAGGGCTACGCGGTCGACATCGCCTACGACGGCGTGACCGGGTTGGAGCTCGCGCGTCACGGCGGCTACGACGCGATGATCCTCGACGTCATGCTGCCCGGGCTCTCCGGCTACCGGGTCGTCCGGGCCCTGCGGGCCGAGGGTCACTGGCTGCCGGTCCTCATGCTCTCAGCCAAGGACGGCGAGCACGACCAGGCCGACGGCCTGGACTGCGGCGCCGACGACTACCTCACCAAGCCGTTCTCGTTCGTGGTGCTGCTGGCCCGGCTGCGGGCGCTGCTGCGGCGGGGCGCGCCCGAGCGGCCGGCCGTGCTCACCGTGGGCGAGGTGACCCTGGACCCGGCCACCCGCCGGGTGACCGTGGGCGGGCAGGAGGTCACGCTGACCACCCGGGAGTACGGCCTGCTGCAGTACCTCATGCGCCGGGCCGGGCAGGTGGTCTCCAAGACCGAGCTGCTCGACCACGTGTGGGACGCCAGCGAGCAGACCGCGCCGAACGCGGTCGAGGTGTACATCGGCTACCTGCGGCGCAAGCTCGGCCGCGAGGTGGTGGAGACCGTCCGCGGCGCCGGCTACCGTCTGGTCGGCGCCACGTCGTGAGTCGGTCCGATGATCGCTGTCGCCGGTCCGATGACTGCGGAAGCCCGTGCGATGATCGCCGGGGCGGGCCTCATGGCTGCTGACGCCCGCCCGTTGATCCCCCGACCCGTCCGATGATGACCGAGCCCGAGCGATGATCCGGCTGCTGATCCAGTGGTGGCGGAGCCGGACGCTGCGGGCCCGCCTCATGATCATCGGCACGGGCGGGCTCACGCTCGGTTTCGTCGTGGGTGGGGCGTCGCTGGCCGGCGTGCTCGGGATCGCGCTGCAGCGCTCGGTCGACGCCGAGATGGACGCCACCGCCCGGCAGGTCGCCACCCTGGTGGAGACCGACGCGCTGCCGGTACCGATTCCGGTGCCCGCCGGGCATCTGGTCCAGGTCATCGATGCCGAGGGTCACGTCCGGTCGGCCTCGCCCGAGGCCGATCCGCTGGTGCCGATGTTCTCAGCGACCGTCCTCGCACGGTTGCGGGCCGGGGAGCGCCTGACTATCTACAATGGACTCTTCCTCGAGTACGACGGGCCCGTGCGGGTGGTCGGCGTTCCCGCGGACTACCCCGATGACCCCAAGACCGTGGTGGTGGCCCGCTCCATCGGAGACGTGGACCGCTACCAGGGCCTGCTGCAGTCCCATCTTCTCGTGGTCTTTCCCCTGTTGCTGCTCGCGTCGTGGGTCGTGGCCTGGCGGGTGATCGGGGCGGCCCTGCGGCCGGTCGAGCAGCTGCGGCGGGGTGCCGAGGAGATCACCGCGTCGGGACTGCGGGCCGACGCCCGGCTGCCGGTGCCGCCGGGACGCGACGAGATCCACCGGCTCGCGGTGACGCTCAACAGCATGCTCGACCGGCTCGAGGCCGGCCGGGCCCGCCAACGGGAGTTCGTGGCCGACGCGGCGCACGAGCTGCGCTCGCCGCTGGCGAACATGCGCACCCAGCTCGAGGTGGCTCGGCACCTCGGCCCGGCCGCCGACTGGCCCGCGGTGGGGGAGGACCTGCTCGCCGACACCAAGCGCCTGGCCCGCCTGGTGGACGACCTGCTGCTGCTGGCCCGGGCCGACGCCGCGCCGGCGCCCGCCCGGCTGGACCCGGTGGACCTGGCCGCCGTGGCCCGCGACGTGGCCGGTCGGTTCGGCGAGACCGTGCGCGTGGTGGCCGACGATCCGGTGTGGACGGTGGGGGACGAGGACGAGCTGCGGCGCGTCATCGCCAACCTGGTGGACAACGCGGTGCGGCACGCGGCCACGGGCGTCGAGGTCGGGGTGGGCCGCGACGGCGTCACGGCGGTGCTCACGGTGACCGACGACGGTCCGGGCATCCCGGCCGCCGACCGCGAGCGGGTTTTTGAGAGATTCGTACGTCTCGATCCATCTCGGGCCCGGCTCCGGCCGGCCGACGACGACGGACCGGTCCCGGGCAGCGGCGGGGCCGGCCTCGGCCTGGCCATCGTCCGCGAGCTGGTGCGTCGCCACGGCGGGACGGTCACCCTGGCCGACGCCCTCCCGGAGCCGGACGCCGTCTCGGCGCCGGAGGCCGGGCCGGGGGCCGAGGCCGGGCCGGGGGCGACCGACGGGGCCGCCGACCCGGCCGGGAGCGACTCGGCGGACGGGTCCGCGGGCGAGCGCGGTCGCGGACCGGGCCTGCGGGTGACCGTCCGGCTGCCGCTGGCCGACGAGGAGTGACCGTCCCGCGCCGTCGGGTGCCTCAGGCCCGTCCGGCCGTCGGGACCGTACGGCCGTCACATCCCCGGGCCGCCCCCATGGCCGCGGCGGCCGGGAATGGTAGACATGGGCGATGGACACTGAGGCCACCGACGAGGTGGTCCGGATCTGCTCGGAGCTGATCCGGATCGACACCACCAACACCGGCGACCCCGCGACGACGACCGGCGAGCGCGCCGCCGCCGAGTACGTCGCCGGCCTGCTGGCCGAGGTCGGTCTCGAGCCCACGGTGCTGGAGAGCGCCCCCGGTCGCACCAGCGTCATCACCCGCTTCCCGGGCGGAACCGGGAGCGAACCGGCCCTGCTGGTGCACGCCCACCTCGACGTGGTGCCGGCCGACGCGAGCGAGTGGACCGTGCACCCGCTGTCGGGGGAGGTGCGCGACGGGTACGTCTGGGGCCGGGGCGCCGTCGACATGAAGAACGTCGATGCGATGGTGCTCGCCACCGTCCGCCAGATGCGGCGGGAGGGCCGGGCCCCGTCCCGGGATCTCGTGCTCGCCTTCGTGGCCGACGAGGAGACCGGCGGGGCGTACGGCGCGCAGTGGCTGGCCGAGCGGCACCCGGAGCTGTTCGAGGGGTGCACCGAGGCGATCGGTGAGGTGGGGGGCTTCTCGTTCACGGTGGCCGAGGACCGGCGGCTCTACCTCATCGAGACCGCGGAGAAAGGGCTGACCTGGCTGCGGCTGCACGCGCGCGGCCGACCCGGCCACGGCTCGATGGTTCACGACGACAACGCGGTCACCGCGCTGGCCGAGGCGGTGGCGCGGGTCGGCCGCCACCGCTTCCCGATCACGCTCACCGAGCCGGCCCGGGCGTTCCTGGTCGAGGTCGCCGACGCGCTGGGCTTCGAGGTGGACCTCGACAACCCCGAGCCGGCGCTGGCCAAGCTGGGCACGCTGGCTCCGATGATCGGGTCGACCCTGCGCAACACGGCCAACCCCACGCGGCTCGCGGCCGGGTACAAGGACAACGTGATCCCGAGTCGGGCCAGCGCCACCATCGACTGCCGGACCCTGCCGGGTGAGCACGACCGGTTCCTCGAGCAGCTCCGGGAGCTGATCGGCCCGGATCTGGACATCGAGATCGTCGAACGCCTGCCGCCGATTCAGACGACGTTCGACGGACCGCTGGTCGAGGCCATGAGCGCGGCCCTGCGGGCCGAGGATCCGGGGGCGCGGCCGGTGCCGTACATGCTCTCCGGCGGGACGGATGCCAAGGCCTTCTCGACGCTGGGGATCCGGTGCTTCGGGTTCGCGCCGCTGCGCCTGCCCCCGGACCTGAACTTCTCGGCGCTGTTCCACGGCATCGACGAACGAGTGCCGATCGATGGGCTGCAGTTCGGGGTGCGGGTGCTGGACCGGCTGTTCCGGACCGCGTGACCACCGGCGGGCCCGGATACGGTAGCCTGCCACGAATCCGTGGGAGGGAGCTGAAATGTCGGACCGCACCGCCGAGGTCGAGGCTGCGCTGGAGCGCGTGATCGCGGCGGCCCGGGACCATCTCGCCGTGGTGGCCGCGAGCAACGGCGCGCCGGACGACGAGGCGGTGTGGCGGGCCTACGTGGCGCTCAACAACGCGGCGTACGACTATGACCGTCTGCTGAGCAGCGTCTACGACGAGGTCACGCCGTTCGACGTGGAGAAGATCGTGGATTCCTCCGCCGACGGGCTCGTCGTGGCGTCCGGGCTCGGCCCGCTCGAGCCGACCGAGGGCGACCCGCATCCGCGTGTCATCTCGGTGCGCCAGCGCCGCGACTACCGGGTGCCGAGCGTGGAGGCGTTGCTGCGCCTGGCCCGCGAGGCCCGACCGGTCACCGAGCAGGATGACGAGCCGATCGGCTCCGTGGGCGAGGCCATCATCGAGCTGCTGGAGGCCGGGGACGGCTCGCTAGGCATGCTCGACGTGCCTGAGCTGGAGCCGCTGGACGGCGTGGTCATGGTGGCCGAGGTCGACGCGGCTCTGTCGGGCGAGGCGCTGGAGGAGGGCAGCGCCGACGACGCGTTCCGCCTCGCGCCCGGGGAGACCGTGCTGGCCCGGCTGCACGAGCACGCCCCCACCGAGGACGAGTAGCCGACCGGGCGTACCACCAAACGGCCCGTCCGGCGTTGGCCGGACGGGCCGTTCGTCTCGGTGCCCCGGGGCCATACGGGCAGTCTCGCTCCCGCGAGGCCGCAGGCGTGTCCACGTCCCTTGAGGGGCGGACCTCAGGTGGCGCTGATGACGTTGAAGCTGAGCAGCCCGATGACGGCCGCGCCGAGGCCGATCCGGTACCACACGAACGGGATGATCGAGTTCCGGGAGACGAAGCGCAGCAGCCAGGCGATCGAGGCATAGGCGACGATGAAGCTGACGACGGTGCCCACGATCGTCGGGGTCCAACCCACGTGCACCGTGATCTCGTCGCGGGTCTGGACCGCCTCGAAGACACCGGCCGCGACCAGGGCCGGGATGCCCAGCAGGAACGACAGCCGGGTGGCGGTCACCCGGTCCAGGTCGCGCAGCAGACCGGCTGAGATCGTCGCCCCGGAGCGGGAGACGCCCGGGATGAGCGAGAGGATCTGCACGGTCCCGATGATCAGGCCGTCGACGAGCCGGACGTCGCGCTCGCTGCGCTGGTGGGTGGCCGCCCGCTCGGCGAAGACCATGACGCCCGACCACAGGATCAGGGCGACCGCGACCACCCACAGGCTGCGCAGCGGGCCGGAGATCACGTCCTTGAGCAGGTAGCCGGCCACGGCGATCGGCATGGAGCCGACGATGACCGCGCAGGCCAGGCGCCACTCGGGGACCTGCCGCGCCTCGGCGTTGAACACGCCGCGCACGAAGGCGACGACGATCGTGACGATGTCCTTCCAGAAGTAGATGACCGCGGCCGCGATGGCGCCGATCTGGATGATCGCCGTGTACGCGGTGACGGCCACGTGGTCGACCGGCAGGCCGAGCAGTTTCTCGGTGATCGTGAGGTGCCCGGTGGAGGAGACCGGCAGGTACTCGGTGAGCCCTTCGACGATGCCGAGCACCACCGCCTGCCACAGC
>Ga0065720_1018883_pt1 | contig 70321 bp, 56 predicted proteins | sample Thericmetagenome_FD_59107 | JGI IMG/M metagenome (GOLD analysis project Ga0065720, IMG submission 59107) | Thermophilic microbial communities from the Joint Bioenergy Institute, California, USA of rice/straw/compost enrichment - eDNA_2 v2... | ecosystem: Engineered > Solid waste > Grass >...
CCACCATTATGTCCAACTTCCGATGCGCCAAGAGCAAATAGCCAATAGCTAAGCCAGCCAAGCATGCAATATTATAATAAAAGAAAAGAAACCTACGCCTTCTGTCCAGTAGTACCATCAGCCGGGCAGCGGGCCGGCTCATCATCAAAGAACGGTTCATTTATGCTCTTGCCCTTCGCCATCTGCTCCCTCACGAGCTCATCCCAACGCTTACGGCAGGTTGAGTTGCCAAAGTGATAGCTGCCGCCATGTTCAACGATATACTCGGCCACCTTCTTCCACGGGACTTTGGCCGAGTTGAGGTCGGGGGTATGGGCGAGGGCGCGGACACCTTTCTCCAGGAGGCGAAGCTGGGAAGCGTTAGCGACTGTTCATGATGCATAACACAGTAGAAAATGGTGGGGGGCGCTCACATCCAGCTCGGACCACTCGGGCTTCCTAACCCGAGCCTCTCTGCTCTTTGTCAACGTCCTGTACCTCCCACGCAGCGTGGACTCGGCCTCGGTGAATCCGCCCATGCGACGGATCTCCTTGTATGTCAGCCCTTCCCTCTTCTTGGTAACAAGGAACTGATCCTTCGACATCCGATCTGACAGCTCGAATTTGATCTGGGGTACTTCAGACCAAGGTTCACTACCAAAGGGTTGAGAGGTACACCGTAGGGATGGTAACGAAGGGTCAAGAGCTGCTACAGTAGTTGGGGAAGGAGGCATCCGTGGGGCAGGAGCCAGACGCGGCATGCTCTTTGGCTTGGAGATCGTCTTGCGAGACAAGCTTGGTGAGGGGGACCGAGTGTTGGAGGGGCGACCCTTGGTCTTGGAGCTGGATGAGGACAGGACGGTGCTGCCCGATGGCAGGACTGTGCGTTGACTCTTGCTCTGGAGGAGCTTTCTTGTTTTCGAAGTGGCCAAGGTATTCTTCGGAGACTCCAAAGCAATATCGACCTTCGCAGCAGGCGGCAACAAGGCCGGCTCGGGGTAGACCGAGCATGGGGTTGGCGACCGTCTCAAGCGCAGCATTTTAGGAGACACAGTCTTGTCGTCGGTAGCTGAATCATCCCATGCCACATCGACTCCGGGTTGACCTTCCACGAGGGCAGGACTGGTCTCCGACGGCGACATGCTCCAGGCCTGGCTGGACTCGTCATCGAGGACTATGGGCCCAAGGAGATCCGACGAGGCACACAGCTTGGAGTCAGGACTTCCATGATCCGTCGTGTCGCTGTCAGGAACAGAGGGAATGCCGCTGAACACTTGTTGCGGAATCATGCTGGCATGTACGCCGATGGTGTAGCTGCCATAGTTGAACGCTGGGGGGGGGTTAAGAATGGATGGGGCGTGTCCCCATACTGCTTCCCCCCCAGGAGCAACAAACGGAAGGCTATCTGGCCCTGTTGCTGTGATGCCTTGCCAATATGGAGACTCGAGAAGTTCCGGACTGACAGGCACGCTGGCACTCGAAGACTGACACATATCCCTTGGGCCCGTTGTCGTGGAGAAATGCGAGACATGAGATAAGGGAGATGTGCGTGAGGTGCAGTTGGACATCATCGTCGCTGCCTGTTGTTTCCCGAGATGAATCAGTCAGTTTGGTGACTCTCCTTGGACAAAGAACGAGTCACTGAACTCACCAATACTTGGGTGTTGTAAGGACGGCCATAGGACGCCGTTTCTTGGTTCTCCTGCTCCTCCTGTTTGAGTCCAGATTCGGCCCATCCAACGGCCTTCATTTGAATATGGCTGAAAGGCATTTGGTGAACTCGCTGTTGGAGGATGCGAGCAGCGTTGATGCTTTGACTTAGATCAAAATGCCACGACAAAAGACCTGCAGCTGTGCCTTGGTCGAAGTCATCGTCATCGGGAGGAAGCACGTCCACCCTGCGGGGTCGGGCCACACTCATAAGCATTCTGACAATCCCTTCCCCTCGCCGTGGGGCTTCAGCACTCTTTTCAAGATCTTGTGACGTCTACGTCCCGACAGCCAATCTACTCTCTGTCTTCCTGGCGGCACTTTCTGCCACCGCTTCTTCCTCCTTCGCTCTTCCTTCACCGCTGCTTTGCCTGCTTCCTCGACCTATGACTTGAGGGTGTAGTGATGAGCCCCGCTGGGTTGAAGGAGGATCTGATCCAACGTGATTCCCGATGAGAATCGTCGTTCTTCGGGTTGCTACCTCGACGTGCCGAGCGGTCAAGTCCAGTGGTCTTTGGTTCTGGTGCGGGTCTGTGTGGGTTCCCGCTGAGGGGAACGTTTGAAAAAACACTCAATGCCTGTAGACGGCGAGCTTTTCTGCCTGATCAGTCGGCATCAGTTGGATGAAAGGGACACTTGGGGAGCCTTAGCCGAGACATACTTCCAGACCCAAAGGCAGAACAACGATACTTCTGTTTGACAGTCAATGACAATATGGAGGGAAGAATGGTTTACGATGGCTGAAGAGGGGCAACAAAAGTAAGTACGCAATCGCTATTACCCAGACAAGTTCCTATTGAGAAAGCCGAATATCTGGGGAATGAGGAATCAACGACACCTGTTCTCTCAGCATCTGGAATCGAGGAGTGTCTAATATCTTAAAAGAATCAGAGCCATACTCATGGCGGCAGGCGCCCCAGTATACTACGATCTAGGAATCACACTCCCTCCTTGCAACTCGGCCGCCCCTGTCATTTTTACAGAACACTGGCAACGACGAAGCCGTTTCGGTTTGCAACGGGAACCATTCTCAAAAAGGACAGAAGATCATCGGGAACCCGGACGAACCAGCTTGATTCCCGCGGCCGAGCCGTCACTGCCTTGACAGTGGCAGTCATCGTCCATACGGGAGTAATGCCGACCCTGCTATCAAAGAAAGAAAGGTCGGCCCGGCCTAACAGGAAATTTGGGGGCTCTCACCTACAGGACTGCAGTAAAGCTCTTCTAGCGGTGAAACAGGGTATCTAGATGCTTGGCTGCTTCGGAATATGGTATGATGCATGCAACCCCTGAAGATGTACGCTCTCTCATTATAGACGGCGAGAGAACATGTTCCAGGAGATGCAGGGAATCAAAGTTTTCCGAAGCTTTCGTTCCTCCGCCAAATGTTGGTAGATATGACGGCTACATACTGTAGGCCGGCGACTCAATCCTTGGATGCGCCGAGAGAAGGCACCCCACTGTGGGTGGCCAATAGCCAGAGGTGTGGTTTGATTTCTGAAATCTCCGTTCTGCAAACGAAAGTCTTGGGAAGCCTGGAGTTCTCAGCTCACCAGGGGGTGATACTTGGACTACGTATTGTCCTAGCCCGGGGCATCTCATACCTAGGCCACGTCTAATCTGATGCCGGCTCCACCCTAGGATATCTCCGATCGGCGATCTACCCGTGAAACCGATCTAGCCTGTTGCCGATGTTGGTATGTGACCAAAAGAAAAGAGATGTCCAGATTACCATGAGAAGAATGCATGAATTCTGCGGAGAGGTGGGGTCCATTTCTGCTTTTGGCTTTCCAAGGCTAGCTGGCCTTGCCACAGCTCTGCAGCTGCGGAGAGATCAACTTTTGCAGTACCAGACGGGCCAGTCAGTCGTACTTCTGCAACCTCCTTTGCATGAAGAACCACTGACATGTTGTGCACATGCCGATGCATGTACAGTTTGGTGATACCAACAACGCCAGTTGATATCCGCTAACACACCGCGCTATGGGATAATGCAAGTAAAGAAGCAAACAACCGAGGTATCACAAATCCAGATTTACTGGAACTATACCCACAGCAACGTTCTCAGGCTGTATGACTTCCTTTCTTGGTGTCTCGCGTGGGTGGCAATCGAGGCGAAGGCGACTACAATGCGCCAGCTGCGTCTTGTAGCGAGACATACATAATGACCTGCCAGAGCTATCAGCTGGAAACTCCTAAATATGCTCCTCGCACGATGGTCTCACCATGGATCTGGGTATATTTACCGGCAGGCTTTTCTAACATATACCACCAGAAGTCTGCTAGCGCTGGCTTGTCCAGATACATTCGCTCTCTGCCAAGCACCTCTGACATGTTGCTACCCGGGCTCCAACCGCCTGGGCAGGTGGCTGATGTATGTGAGGAGGCCGCCGTCCGTTTTGGTCCAACGATCTACCAGGCGTGGGAATTGCGGGCGGAAGGCTGGGGCTGGAAAACTGTCCCCCGAAAGCCATTTTCATGCATACGTCTGGATCTGGATGGTGAAGTAAGGGGGCTTTCACTGCTTTGCACACGTGTAACCATCTTTGGCTACTTAGCAGGTATTGCTTCCCTTCTTTTTGACAATGATTCCTATTCCTCTCTCTGGTTTCCACTGTTACCAGATGGCAACTTCTCGGGAAGACGGTTGAAGCGGACGGGATAAAATGGACCAAGCCAGCAAAACGATGATGGAGTGATGACACTCATGCCCAAGTGCTGGAGAGAGGCTGGACGACACACGGTTGCAAGAACAGAAAGTAGTAAAACAACTTGGCAGACGTACTAGATTATGGTCGCCGATTCCCAATTTAGAATTTCCAGGCGAAAAAGAGCACAGCCTTTTAATCCCCGATGCTCCATGTCAATCTAGCGTTTGGCATCTGACGTCAAATGGGAACGCACTGAGGTCTTAAACATCCGTTTGTATGTTCGAATTTTCAGCCCACAAGTCAAGCTTACAATCTGTCGATGCTCATATGTTCATGGGTATTGTTCCGGGCCAGCACCCCACTCACAACCCTTCTCAACATTCTGAGTTCCTATGCAATGTGAATGAGAAAAGAATACAGAGGAAGAGGCGGTGTCATCTGTCGAGTGTCGATCCCTTGGGTCGCCATGAATAAGTTTCCTAAGTCTGGCATCAAGTTCCTCCTTGAGATTGGGCAGAAATGCGTGTGTACCAGCGCTTCAGCCTGTCCGCAAGTTCCCCGGGTGTGGCTCCTGCAGAAGACCAAGTTGGGTACTCCTACTCTCTGCATCTGAAAATGAGCGGGGTTAATCGTGTCAGATCTCACCTCCAAAACGTTGAGGCCTGAGGACACCTCTTTGAACCACAAGGCATTTCCGCAGAGCCCTTGCAAAACAAGATGCAACATCGCTTTAGCCTGCAAAATGGTTTGAAAATGGTCTCTGATGTAAGCGGGTACCTAGATTCGGCTTTGGGCTCCCTTTAATCCGTTTGTCATGTTTTCAACACCAGCCCCCCTTCCCCTCCTTTTCAAGAAGACCTCCCGCTTCTTCAACAGTTAGGATACCACGAAACGCCCAAAACTCGGCCAAAAGAACCTGATTGATGCTCTGCTGTTTGCATTGTGATGCCGACGAGATGGAGATCACGGTGTGTCCGGTTAGGACACCGAGAATCTCGGCCATATTGCGGAAGAGCATGGATATGCCAGTTTTGACTGTGTTTTATTCAAACGGACGAGCTCTCGGGGGTTAGGATCTGGGAAATAAAACGATGGTTTACCGGGAAGAATCTTCGAAAGGACTTATATCCGCTGCACTAAAGGTCAATGTTAGTAAACTACGTCAAAGCTACCAAGGATGATCTCCTTCAATTTGTCAGCTTATATACGATGTTGCATGCTTCTTTAGTATTCTACCATAGAACGGTAAAAGTGTCCTGATCAAGGCACAAACCACATTCCCGCGCTTAAGCAAATGAAGCCAAGTTGTACTTACTGTAGAATTGAACAGTTATCCTCAAAAGCAAGCAGCTATGTGCATTTTTTCCGACAAAAATTCAACATTCAGCTTTATCTCTTGAAGTAATGTCAAGAGGAGTGATGTTGCGGCTCTGAAGTCCAAGACATGATTCAGTGGTTGTTTCGGAGTCACATGGCAGCCACCCGCTTGGAGAATTATGAGCCACATCACATACAGTACACTGCACTGGCAACTTTGCATCCATCAATCAAATTGTCCTCACCAGAGAAGTATAATCTGTGGGTGAAATATGGAAGATAATACCTTTCTAATTGTCATGAGTCAAACTGAAGGACGTGTTGAATTGATGCATAAGCGACAAGAGCTTAAAGTCTGCAAGGCCAAAATCTTGCAATGTATGCAGCTTTTTGAAGAATTCATCAATTATGTCTGAGGCTGTGCTTGACCTAGACCCGTATATGTTTGCCAATATATCATGAAAGATACTGTACGCCCTGTTCCATTGGATTTTCCTTACCACCGCTGCCGACAGTGAAGTCAAGTCCAGCTTTGTGTCAAGTCATCGTTTGCCCTTTCCTTGCCACCCTCGATTTTCATCAACATTCCCACAATTCTTGCCTACCTAGACCACTTAACTCAAGGTTACACAAAGACTTCTCACATCATCCATGCCAGTAAGGCTTGTCTCACATCATCCATGCCAGTAAGGCTTGTCACATACATTACCATCCTTTCATTCACTTCCCCTTGCTGGCACGTCGGGAGTCCACCCAGTTGTCATACTTCATGTAGTCCGCATTAACGTTTCCACGATGCTTCCCAAGCGGCTTTTCCTCATACTTCTGAACTTTCTTATTGACCTTGTAGTTACGTCCCTCATGCCAAATGTACCAACTTCCGGCAAGCATGCTGCCAAGAGCAAGGGTCGAGATCCTATTTCAGTCGATCAGCAGGATTGTGCCTTGTGGAGGGAGGCGATAGAAAGAAATACGTGTTTGGACTCAAGATACCGGACGGTCTAGCCCTAAACCGAGTGATATCCTCTGACCCGGTTCTTGAGCTCCGCTTGGTCGGGCCGCCTGTAGCAATGGGCCGCATGGTGCTGCTTTTGGTTGTGACAAATGTTACCATGCGACGTTGGATAGGAGTAATAACAGTCCTTGAGGCTGCTGAAAACCGAGTGGGCAACATAATTGGAGGGAGACAAAATGCCATTTGAAGCAGCTGTATTGGTGTTATACTTCGAAGTGCTAGTTTTGATGGTGACGTAGGAAGCTTCCTGCTTCACTTGTGTTGATGTTGGGGTTAACAATGTTGTGGCTGAAGGCTATGGTTCCTGGAGATTCTTTAGGGTATTATGGACCTGCTTACATCACCCATATGTGATGACGCAATATCACAATCACCTCTATCTCCTGTCAACGGGACACGGTTCTAATGCCTATAACACTAACAAATAGAACCGTATACAGCTTTCAATGAACAAGTACTTTGAAAAGGCAACAACTATAAGTTGGACGTTTGAAGCAAGAGACATCCGATCGTCAACTCCAGCATGGCCAATTCTGTGAAGTTGATCGGCAAGGTGGAGCCGCCACATGCAGTTCCTACAATGATCTCTTGTTTGGGGGTTAGTGTTGTCTTAGGCAAGCCCTGTCAAGCAAGTGGGGAAACTTTATTGATCCCACAAAGCTCCAGAACAGGATCTCTCTCCTTCAGCTTGCACCGACCTTCTCTGAGCATTCATGTCTCTGGAACAATAGCTTTACTCGAGTTCCCAAACATGCAAAATACTACTCCTAATCTAGGCCTTATGTTTCCTCTTTCTGATAAGTAACAACAATGCCAAAACTCCAACACCAGAAGCCACATACGCTTAATTATGTCTTTTGCCCAAAGAGACCATCAACGCACCATCGAAAGAATGACATAATGAACTCCCAAGATGATCACACAGGCGTTAATACCAGTCCTTTGAGGCTGTGCAACTGAGGATCTTTTGGCAGTCCGGTAATGATATCGAGGGTCGCGAACTCCGGGAAGATTGTGTAGGCATGGATTGTCCTTCAATAGTCGAATTAGTTATCTTGTCGATGAATTCAACCGAGAAGAAAAGTGTTGGAAGACTGACGAGACAAAATGGCATCCAGTGCTGAACATCACTGCAACATATGGCAGCCACAGTCAGTTGCGGTTGTACCGGGGCAGGTTGGCCAACCGTCCATTCAATAGAAGGGTTGTTCTTGGCTGCCATCATGAAGCCAATTGAGAATCTTATCGGAGAGGTTTTCGGAGCAACAAACCCAAAGCGTCACAGCGGGCCAGGTGCACGTTTGCATTGCAGGTCTATATCAAGGACGACTCCTGATCAGGGATGATTACTGTTTGTTTACTGGAGTGGTTCTAGCCAGGGCTCACCTCCCAAATTGGTACAACACTATGTACCGGAAGGATTCAGTCTTTTGAATGGGATACCGGTAGGATGACCATATGCTGTAGAGCTCCGGGAAGTGTTTCTTCACCAGAGTATCGGCAGCCTCGTCTATCTAGAAGGCACTCCATTTCGGATGAAACTTCAAACAGTTCTGACATGCCTCGGCCCAATTTTAGTATGTTGCTGCCCCTGGACCAAGGGATATGTGACGGGTGATTGGAGGGATGATATCTGGGAATGAAGCTGTACTTTCTGATTGTTGCTGTTGTTTTCGAAGCTAAGATCGAAGTGCTCAGTTATGCTCCGATGACTCAAAACCTAAACGTGCACTAAAACAGTACAGAACCATCAATATCAACCTTTCACTCCTCTTCAGCCTGCCCATTTCAGCGTTTCATCTTCCTCCGCTACCGGTATCTCTTCCCTAGCCGTTTCTTTTTCAATGTCTTTTCATGCTTTTCTTTTATTTCATCATTTTCTGCTGGCTGTTGTTCACCAGCCATCTCATCTTTATTTCCACCCTCTTCTTCTCCCATCACCTTGTCTTCATCTACCCCAGATGCCTTTAGACTTTTTTTTGTCTTCCTCCTTCACATCAGCTTCAGTTTGGTCATACCTAAAACAGAAACACTCCGAAGACTCCTCCATCTGACAATGAGTATCTGGCGTCGTATCCTCCTTTGGCTGCGCCTTATCTTTCTTCATCCGCTCTAGTTTCTCTTTCACCTCTTCCACAGCAGAAGCACCTGCCCCTTATTGAGACGGAGATGCCGCCCTCTCTTGGGAACTCTGCTTCTTTTCCTGACCCTTGCAGATCCCACAGTAATATTTGGAATGAAATAGATCTCTGCGGTGAAGTCTGCACCGCTTGCACTTGTGGCCCTTGGGCACTGTTGCCCGGATATGTATCGTGTCCCGGTCACAGTATTCAAGAACGCCTTCCCAGCCGAGCTACCACAATCATAACAGATCCACTTGTGTTTCTCAGACTTTATCAACATAAACGCTCCCTCTATGGATGAAAAGAGCCGCAGGGATGTGAGGAGAGGGTGCCTATGAAGCTTCAAATGATTTGATCGAACTCGCGCCGAAGTCTGGACTGGCCCAACAGCTGGATATCTGCCCACAGCCGTCACAAATAAGCTTGACACATAATCTCCCCTCCCCGAAAATGCGTCGTTGCAGCCGCATGCCTGGGTACCCCTTCTGGAGGAAGCATATCGCACAACACGACAAGGTCATGCGCTTCTCGCACAAAGCCCCAGGAGCGGAGCACGAATCACGCAGACATATTTCTGATGCATCTGCGGCACATACAGTAGTGGTCGATGAATTGCATTGCGCCGGCAAGGTTGCGGAAGCGCTTCAGGAACCAAAAAGCAAGCTCAGGGGAGAGAACAATCTTGTACACGTTCTTCTGCTCGTCAAACCAAAGCTGTCAGTGCTCTAGGACCTGGGCCTCGGCACAGTTAACGTAGTAGGGCCCTAGCTGGATGATCTCTGCAGGGAAGGGACAGTTGAGATAGTTTAATTTCTTTGACCGAGTTGGATTCTGCTGCTGGCTAAGTTGGCCTCAGGCAGTAGCATGAACCGGTCAATGTTGTCGTCGCTGTTGTTGGGCATCCGGAACAAGACAAAACTGAAGTCAGACATAGGCAGCACAGCGCCAACATGCGTGGCTAGCCTTTATGCTTCACTTGAGATCTGGTAGAGCAAAGAGAAATTTGTTTACAGGACCTCTACTTCAGTTTGATGCTCTTTCCCCGACGATAGAAAGCTTCTGAGACTGATTCTGCTCCTTAGCCCGGGGTGATTGAGTCTCTTTCCCACTTGGTTGAGTCTTGTTCGGGCCTTTGGCTCCAACTTGAGCTTCCATGGTTTCTGCTTCCCTCCAACCGTAGTCTGAAGGTTTTGCGTCCCTGTGGACTTTCGCTGTTCTTCTTAGCTGAAAGTGCTGATATTTCAATATCTTCTCCTAACTATGTTTTCGGGCGTTTTTGGTGCAGCTTTTTGTTTGTTTGTTTGTTTGTTCCATCTGGGTCAACTATCGCCAGACTTGACATGCAAGACCATAGCTCTCTTTCCAAAAGCGGGACACTTCTTCAACAAATGCACATGCCTCTAAATTTTCATCTTCAAGGTTATTTGGGGATAGGGACAGGTCAATGATTGCAGTTGTCTTGGCTTTGGCTTCCATTAAATGGTGCATGCATCTTTGTGAAGGCACATGAAGTTCTTCAGCTTTTGAGACATGGTCTTAAGCGAGCCCCCAAAACACCCCGGAATCCACGAACAGCAATACCCAACTAGGTTCTCAACAATACCTAGTAGAAAATTTTTCAGAGGGAATAACTTGATCTGAAAGCCATGTATGTGCACACTCTGGCTTGGCCTTCACTCTTATAGGACCACAACTATAATATTACCAGGAATAAACCAGCCCTACATAACGTGAAGAAAGGAGATGGAGTTTTGATGCTTCTCGTATTAGCTGAAAACATGCATGAACACTGTTGCAATGACAGTTACAATAACCAGCCGAGCTCTCACAACCTATCTAAGATACATTTACCACTCTGGGAATTTCGGGATACTCCTTCCGTAGCTAAGGGTAAGCATGATAGCGACATGCAACAGCATGCAAACCAGCCGCAATGGATGACTATACGAGTTTGAGTCTCTATAAATAGCTGGTATGTCCCACTCTAATGGGTTGGAATAACTGACATCTTAAACTTATGGTTTTTTAACTGTGACCTCACCATTGAGTCAAGGATCAACAGTTTGGTCCCCAAAGAAGAGATGCGACTCACTTGGATTGCACTACCCTTTGTCGCGAAGTAAGCAGTGGGATTAAAGTTGAATACGCTGTAAATGCCTGAGCTAATACAAATGTTGCTAGATCCGTCTCGGCACGTTGCTTGTCGACGGACCAAGCGGGCAACTCTCCAACCACCCTGACTACATCAGTGTCTCCAACAATAACAACTTCCTCCAGCAGCACTGCTATCGCCCTACCCGATTCATGTACCTTTCGGCCCACGCGGACCATTTGGGGCAGTATTGGGTGTCCCGTCACCTGCACCACTGGCTTCTTCATTAGGGATGGTACGAGCCATTATTTTCTGATCAAAAAGAGATACATCTCACAGCTTTATGAAGGCATTGTATTTAGTGGTAGATTTTGTAAATACTAACAACTTGCAGTGGGAGTGACGCTTCCGTGTGGATGCCCTACACTGGCGATCGAAACACACACGACGACTGTTTGTGCAACTACTTCTCCCTGCACTCAAGTGTTGACAGGCTGGGGCACGCCTATTATCAGAGAGAGCTGCACGACCACTACAGCCAGTGCCGCAGACACACAGCTGACAGTGACATAAGTCGTTGAGCTGCTGCCAACCGTCGGTCTGGGCCTGGATTGAGAAAGATACCTAAGCATTGAGGGGAGGATGGGGCATGTTAAAGATTGAGACTCACATGGTAAGCACAGACTCAACTCGCAACCACGACATAAGAGGCATTTCAAGTTGCGGAGGACATTATGGATTGGCCGGCGAACTGGAATTTAATTCCATATTTATGCTGATACAACCATTATACTTCTATCATTGAGCTCTTTGTTGAATTGACCTTTGAAACCAAAGATCTGATGGCGCCAGGTTAGCAACTCGGAAAATTGCGGTTGAACCATCGCCTGATGCAAATCGCAAGTCAGAGTGTGATACGTCGCCAAGATCTCGGCTCCAAGACCACTCACTTCTGGAATCAGGGTCAGGGTTAATGCAGCAGGTCAAGCAATGCCAAGCATGCAAACCCCACCATCTTGACGAACGCGCCCCGCAATGGCGGGCCAGTCTGCATTTTCCAATCCCAATCTGATTCGAAGACTCGGCTGTCAATTGCTTGCACCTCCATTCTTCCCAACTGCTCCTTATCTGACAGCGATCGCAGCCCTTGAGTCAACCCGGTGTAGCGGCATAGTTATCCACACACCTTTAATGACCCCTCCTATCCACCGACTAACATCTAAACAACAGACTGTCTTACCATCTCATCACCGTCTAACGGAAATCAGCTGTCCTGGTGGCTGTGACTGCCAAGATGATGACCATTGAGAAGAAAGATAGTGATGGAGAAGGGGAACCTCCTGTCACTCCCGCATGTGCTTCTAAACAGCCACTAAAGCTCGAGTCTATGCCTCCAGAGATCCTGACTCTCATCCTTGAATACCTGATCCCCGAGCAGCCCGAGATTGGCGAGACACGCCCCGTCGCCTACGACAAGCTGATGGCCGATGAGCCATGGTATCACTTCACACGCTGTCGCCGTGGACTAAACAGTCTATGTCGCGTCTCGCGTAGGATGGCGGCCCTCGCCCGCCCATGCCTTTATCGCACTATTGCCCTATGGAACGAGGCTTCGATGTTTCTCCTCTTTCGCACGCTCCTCGAGAAGCCCGAATACGGTGTCTGGACACGCTTTCTGTCCTGTCATCTGACTCTGAGCCGCAAAGACGTCATCCGAGAGATGCGTCGCTTGTTGGTTAAATATGGGCCGACCCTCAAGTTTGCGACCGGCGACAATATTACAGTTAAGCGTGCCAAAGACTTTATCGAACTATTCCGGACAATTCTTCCATTGACGTCGGCCAACCTCGACTACGTCCCTCAGATCATTCTCTACCTTATTCTAACGTTCTTAACAAGGCTGGAAGTCCATCTCTTACAAGTTCCGATCTGCGACGATGAGGAGGAATACGATGTTTTCTGTAGGCATATGAGCGTCGCCAGAGCGCTCTACCCTGAAGGCGCGCCAGAAACTCCATTTACTCACGTACATACCCTTCAATTACAGGGTGATCCAGAACTACTTAGCCATTTCGAGGACGAAGATTGCAACTGCGAGATTCCGGAGATCTGGGGCACCCAGCCACGCCGCTATGCCCGGTTGTTCTCCGCATTCCCCAACCTAACAACACTCGAGGTCAGCAGCGACGACGGCATATGGTCCAACGAGCTGTACGATTGGGATCCCGATTTTCACCATATAGGCGGCGATGAAACGGGGCCGTACCTCAAGGGCATCCGTCATATCTTCCTCCACAACAGTGGCGCTTGCCCGACCGATCTTTATCACCTCCTTGTCAATGCACCACAGCTCGAGACCCTCTACATGGCTCCGTGCCGCGATGGTTACGATCGCGACAACATGGTTGACGAAAATAGCATGGAATTGCACCCGGAGGCCCTTGATGTGGCTCTCTCTCAGCATGCTAAGCACTTGCGCAACCTCGATGTCAGCTGGCACGACGTCTCCGGCTTCGAGCCGCTCATTGGCCCCGAGGGTGGGCGTCTCGCCTCACTAGCAACCATGGGCACCCTCGAGAAGCTCTGCATCCAGATGGCCATGCTCTACGGTACACCCGCAAACGTGGCAACTATGGATCTGATTGACCTGCTGCCGCCCAACCTGATCGAGCTCGCCCTCGAAGACTGGTGGTGGCACAACGCGTCGCTGCTCTACGAGCTCCCACACTGGGACGCCCGCCGCAAGATCGAGCACTACACTTCACAGCAGAAGTACCGGGCGAGCGCGCTCAAGACGCTCTCGCAGTTTGCGCGCGACGTACGTGTCAAGCGGCTGCATAAACTGAAGAAGGTCAAACTGGTGTGTAAAATCCCATGGACGTGGATGATGGAAGATGCGGTGCCGCTCGAGTTTCATTTCGAGGATATCAAGAATATGTTGCTGGCCAAGGGCATCGACTTTGAGGTGAGCTCGGATGAGATCGAGGAGCTTAAGCCTGAAGATGAGGGGTATTTCGGGACATGTCCTCGGTCTTAGAGGGGATCTGGACTTGGAGCGATCAGCGCTCTTCTCTTGGAGCTGACAGGAGTATAGTTTAAAAGTATGGATGTTGGGTTATGTACGAGGCTAGTGCCTCTTTGTGCATGGTTATTATAAGTTCCATATGGAGTAGTCAAATTGGGAAACACATGGGCCGGGTTACGGGATACCTTGTCTATTGTCTATGGAACGAACGGTTGTGTCGGCTTTATGATATGCTTTACCATCATGGTGTTTGGGGTATTCAGTAGATGGCATCTCTGCGGTTCAGGATATGGGCATAGAGTATTGCTTGTCTAGAGCGTCAGCGTTTATCATCATTAGCATGAAGGGGCTTGCGTCACCATAAGCCTTTGCTTCAGCATTCTCTCTCTCTCTCTCTCTCTCTCTCTCTCTCTCTCTCTCTCTTGTTTTTATTTTTGAGATTTTCTGAAAGCCTTTAATCGCTGGACTGGCTATCGGTGTCGCCTGGAAGGTCTGCCTTATGTCACAGAGCCTTGTCATCGCTCTTTATGCTTAAAAGAGTAACCGGGGTCACTTTCAGTTTTGTTTCACGCTTAAACCCTCTCCTAAGCACCAAAAAAGACCGGAAGCCGATCTTAAGGTTGTCTCATGACACGGCTGAACACGTCCTGCGCATAGGCCGAAGAACGAACAGCGAGCAATCAAGGAACAGTATTGCGGAGCTGGAAGCTGGGGGGCCTTAGTACCCTCCTGCATGCTTTTACACTGCCCAGAGTTGACGTGTGGCCGCTCCATAGGTGGCTCTTAAGATCCACGACCTCGGAATAGAAAATCCCTATCTCCTGAAACATAGCGAAGTAAGACGCGCGCTTCTGATCAGTCGACAAAACGGTAGTTCCCGGCACATCAGCCCCATACATCTGCCGAGAGAGCTGGGTCGCCGGCTGCCGGCCCAACGCCATGCCGGGGTAGCCGGGATGTGTTGTGTTTGTGCTCACATCCGAGTTCGGTTCCTGCGGGGAAGCAGACCTCCCCGAAAAAAGGAGCCAAGACGAGGATCTGGAGAAAGGCGGTCTGCTCTGGCGGTCGCGGCCTCGGCCGTCCCCTCTTCGGGGGTTTAGCCTTGCTACGGTTTACTTGGCTCCGATTTGGCTGCGATGCTGACACATTGTTACCGTTGGTAATTCCCGGTCTTTTATGCTGATGCAACAATAAACGCTAGCAAGCGCTACATTAAACTGTTTCCTGAAATCTTGAACCTACCAAAAAGGGGTAAATGATACATGAGAAGAGTTTTGTGTGTGAGTTTCTCTTACCAACGCATAATCTGTGGGAAAAACAATGGAGCATCTACACTAACAATGCAGAAGAGCAAGTGAGAGCGTTCGAGGGGCTGACAAACCAGATGCTGGCGCGAGGGCCAACTCCGAAGCCACCGCTTCCTGGTGGGGAAAGGTCCGCTACGTCGTGCAGCTCCCTCCCTTAGCCATTCTGTTATCACGCCGAGGTTGATAACAGCAGTTGTTGTGCATTGAAGAATCCAGAGTATCTTACCCCTCACGCCGCATCCTCAGCTGTGGTGTGACATTCTCATGAAAGCAATCGTGGGGGAAGCTGGACTGAGATTTTGGATGGCAGCAAGTTCAGTGCAAAAGTGCAGCGCAGCGTGACAAAACAGCTGAGATTGGCACTGACGGGAGGAATCTCGCCAATCTGCAATTACGATCGATCCCGGAGCTTGCGCGTCTCCGTTACATTGAGGACGGGGCCTGCACCAGATTTCTCTGACTGGGGTTCCAGGTCGATTTAATGAACTGCTTCGGCATGCGGCAGCACAAAGATACGGAGAGTTGCATTCTGGTTTCTCGAATCAATAGAAGATTGGTAGTGGCCAATCAAAGGCCGAGCCCAGTGTGACGACCGCCTTTTTTCCACACTCTTGCGCAAGCAATTTTCGCACCCTCAAAACTGTTCTTGGGTCGAAAATTTGATGAATCTGATCGCTCGCCTCCGGAATATGCTTTCATAACCCAGATATATTTTTGCCAATTTGTGATTGATGACATATTCATGTTGAAGCTGTGTTGAGATTGTGTCCTGGTAGTTGTGTCTCCCGCACCTGTAGCAGCGATGTGGGGAAGATGGGTGCAAGTACCTCCCGGTAAAAACCTTAGAGGGCACAAAAAAGGCGGCCATGTTACTAGATCGCAAAGGCACTTCGAGCAACACCTGGAACATTTTCACTAATGGAGTTGAGATAGAGTCTTTTGAAGATGAAAGCCAGTATCCCTGATGAGAAGCGCAATACCGTCCTTCTGGGATGTTTTCTGCATGGAGGCTTCTGACAATGACACTAGTGTTTGTTAATGCTAACCAAACCGGTAGGAACAACAGAATCATGGAAGGTGATCATGATAATGGTGGCTTCAAGCCTCCATTACCATATTTAGTTTCCTTGTCAACCTTGGGTCCCGCCCAAGCAGATTGTCCTGCCAGTCTGCTAGCGACATGACAGCCGGAGGCCAACAACAACAGCAAATGTGGTACGTCAAAAAGCTGCAACCCCACAGAGTGAAATGTGTTCGGTCTCAGCGCGACACAACGTCTGCTCTGCGAGAGCCGAGAAGGTGAAGAGGGTCGTGAGGACGCCCAAAGTTGGACTGAGCATACACGAACCACCGCTTTGCGAAGTGCAGCGCAAACCTGTTTTGAGCAGCGACCTGGGTTGACGGGCAGCCAGAGTGCAGCAAGACAACCAAGATTGCCGACGAGATTCGACAATTCAACCCGATGGCAATTGTGTCTCCACTCCCCCCTGAGCGCGGCTTCCCCAGTCCAGCGTGTCGTGTCCTTAGCGTGTGGACCCCGTGTCGCATGAAGCAGGGTTCTGGTCAGCTGCAAAGGCCCTAAAAGTGAAAAAGTATTTTTTCCCAGAACCTGGAAGAGCTGCTGTCCGCCACAAGCCCACCACAACCCACAGCGCCCGGTGGCAGCCCAGACGCTGGCTGAAATCCGATGGAGCCGATCGGGCCACTCGTGACTTGCCCTCTTTCCCAAGAATCCAAGAACCCCTGGTCGTGCCTGCCACACCCACCAATTCAACCCAACCCCCAGCGGAAGTGTTTCCCCCCTGGCTACTACCATCTCTGCATCCTTTTAAGGTACCGCGCGTGCCTTCCACCTTCCAGCTTCATTCAAAGCCACCTTGCCGATTGTTGGTCACACAGCTTTCCTACTCGAAACCGACAATTCTCACTCCGCCGCTCGTTCCCGTGCCTTGTACGCCGTGCTGCACGACGCGAGGACAGAACGCTCATCACCAAGGTTTCTGCGTGCTGGCGAAGTCCTAAACCCGTCGACCGGACGGCCTCCTCTCCCTCCCTCTGTCGGTCACACACTCAACAACCGCCTAAGCCCTGACCCGACGAGCCACCAGATTCTTTTGGCGTTCCTGTCGACTTTCGCTCCGTCCTGGCTCTCTGGCGTCATTCCACCTTAACATTAACGCCAACGACCTCCACCTTCATTTTCAACCTAAAAATTCGACTTTCGACATTACTCGATGCTCCGGTCCAGGCCGGGTCCTCTGTTGTCTCGGATCTGACTACGAGATTGTCTCGGCGTCGATACGGGAAAAATTTCATTCGTTTGGTTGCCGCCTGCGACTTCGAAAGCCTGAGCGATCGATTTCAGCGGGCGTTTTTGCTTCCTGATTGATTTCTTTTATTTGTCCTTTCCACGATTTTGCGGTCAATTGTAGGTCAGGAAGATTAGACACCATGGCTGCGCGGCCGAGCCAGCGAAACATTAAGTGGGTTGAGGTGTGTGGCGTTATTACAGGGCTTCACGACTCCTCAGTTATACCGGCACAAGTTCAACTAACGTTCTGTTCCAGGGTCTTCGCGGCGTTACCTCCGCCCTCGTTATCGTCACCCACATTGCGAGAGCGCTCGACTTCCCCCTTTTCTGGCCCGCGGACTCTAAGGGCGCCGCGCCGAGGTTGTTGCAGCTCCCATACCTGCGCATTCCTTATCAAGGCCGTATCGGTGTGCCCATATTTGCCTTCCTTACAGGCTTTGTCTGCGCCTACAAGCCGTTAAAGCTAGCATATCAACAAGGAAATCAGTCGGCTGCCCTTAAGTCGGTAGCTCGAAGTGCTTTTCGTCGACCGCCCCGCCTAGTTCTTCCTGCCTTGATTGCTACCTTTATCAGCTTTATATTCTCCGTTTTTGGCGGCTACAAGTCCGCCAACCGTTGCGACAGCTTCTGGGTCCGTTTCGATGCCCCCGACGACATTCCGTTCGGTGATAATGTGAAGAGACTCTTCCGTTCATCCCTTACCACATGGACGAACACGGAGAACGTCTATGACAGACATCAGTGGGCCATGCGTCCCCTCTTGGTTGGCGCTTTTCAGGTCTACATCGTCCTCGCTGCTACCATTGGTATGCGTTTCCGGTACAGAATTGCGGTTCACATCCTCCTCATCCTCTACTGGCTGTCGAATAGGAACGCTCTGACTGGTATGTCGAGATTTGGCCTCCTAAGAACTTCGTAGAACATGGACTTACCGTGTCAACAGAAACCTTCGGTGCGATGCTTGCTCACGGTACTCTCCTAGCTGAACTCGCCCAGCACCGCCCAACTCAGAACTTCATCTCTCAGCACCAGCGCCTGTTTACCTGGGTTGTCGCTCCGCTGCTTCTTCTCATCGGCGGTTTTGTCGGCTCCTACCCCCATGAGCACGAGGATTGGGCTGGTTGGTCTATGTGGCTGCATCGCCTGATCGTCGATCCCAATGGCGATGGCAGCAGGGGCAGTCTCTTGGTTCCTAAGGGCACCCAACCTGGCCGTCGTACTTCCAGCTTCTTCATCATGTGCATCGCCCTCGCTCTTTCCGTCTCTCCCGCCCTGCAGAAGTTCCTTTCTCATCGCCTTCTGATCTGGCTCGGCCATCACTCCTTCGCCGTCTACCTGGTCCACGGTACTATTCTTCGTACCATTGGCATCTGGATCGTGTACGGCATCAGCGGCGAGCCGTGGGAGCCTGCCGGTAAGAACGCGGACGGGTCGCCCCGGGAGCCCAAGTGGCTGCATCCTAAGTCTCGGACACACAAGATGGTGGCTATCATTGTCTTCACGACTCTCACCTACATTGCTGCCTGGGCTTGGATGAAGTGGGTTGATAGTGCCTGCGCGAGGGCCACCCAGTGGCTGGAGAACAAGGTCTTCGACGACGAGGATGGTGAAGGCAAGGCGGGTTACGCCGAAAAGGGCTATGCCCCTCTCAACAATGGCAATGGCACTGCGCAGCCGGGTGAAAGGAGGGAGCCCCCGCCGTAAAGGCCTAAAAAGCCTGTGTCTGTCTTTTATCTTTCCCTTAGAAACATAAACGCTCTCATTTTCATTCCTGTCTCATCATTCCAAAAACTGGACTCGGTGGGTTCTGGCTCTAGGATACCATGGGAGCAAAGGGAGCATAAGGCATTACGGACACGATTAGTCATGTTTTCTTCGTCTCTTGTTTAATAGCTGGCTTGCTAAACAGCCCTATCAACCACAGTCTGCTGGATGAAAAGAGGGGGGGGGTGGTACAGTAGTCTGCAGGACTGCGGGGCTCGACCGTTGCCTCAGGCACGACACATCGTTGATAGTTACATTTCTCTCACCTTTTGCCTTCACAGCTTTGTCAAATGACGCCTGGCTGGAATCAGGGCTTGATTGTTGGCTGAGCGGTACGGATGGCCAGTTGACTTGTGTATGTATTCCTTCTATTGCCTGATATACCATATTTCTTAATTTTGAAGCAAAACTATGAGCATCTAGTTCATGCCGAATGCGCAGTCGACCCGTTTCCCATCCATTCAAGTTCCTAGCTGTTGAGAGTGCCTGCGTATCTTTGGAACTCTTATTGGTCTCCCTGTTGTGGGTTATCTCTGGGCGGATATGGGAATTCGACACAACAGAAAGACGGATGAAAGGTAGACAGAAAATATCAGGGGAAAAAAAGAGTAATGGGGAGCACATTGAACTCGAATACACAGCAAACAAGGTTTATGGTGTTCCCAAAGGCAGCCACATCTTACAAGATAACCGGTGCGCCATCATCCCCTGCTTCTCACAAAAGTCGGCGAGCAACAAAGTTATGTGCTTACCTCACACCCCATGTGTTCTCTCAGATATGAATTGCCTATGACAAAGGATGCTCTGTGGATATTTGGTGACTTTCAAGACGAAATTCATTATTAGATAATTTACAATATGCACTTAGCCACTGCCTGGAGAGCAAGTGTGTTTTAGTCCATAGCATTACATATCTCTCATTCGGGTCTTAAGTTGGTTCTTGATTACTCTTAGCAAAATGAACCGCATCGAAATCTTATGTATACCAGCCTTCATTCATTCCTGCACCCGCTTCGGTGGCCCATCCTGTTTGGCGCACGGGACGGTAAAGCTGTCTCTTTTCGTAGCTGCAGTTAGATACTGGGAGGTTGAAAATGGGGAACGTGTCCAGAACTAGATCAAGCATCTCCTCGAATGACATCTCATTTCCATTCTTGCAAAGGATCTCCAGAACGTAGTCAGATGAACGGCGGTCAGTGATGCCAGCCGCTGGCTGCTTCTTGCTGTCGGCGGTTGTGGCAGCCGGCATCTGATTGTTTCTGATCTTTTGGGCTATGGCTGCAACCGGGTTAACATCACCCACAGAGCTCAGAGACGGAAATTGCTGGGAGGGACGAATAATTGGCAGCTCAGTCGCGAGGTGTCATAAGGCATGTCTTTGTTGATATGAGCAACATCATGCTCAATGATATGTTGGGGTATGAGGAAGGATGGACGATTCAAGTTCGTCTGATCTGAGCACTGAAGTATTGTAATAAGGGACCCGCAGTAAGCATGGGCTCCTCGATTTGACGGGCAATCTTGCTGTATTACCAAGTGATAGTCATCCTCAAATGATGCAGGGCAGAAGTTGGAGGAAGGAAGGGAAAGGTTAAGCATAACGTTTCTGTGTTGGGATACTTAGAGGGAACAGAAGGAGGACAAAAGTAATCAGGATGATTTCCAGTTGCAGGATGGATATTCTGGGGGTGGACTGCTGGAAGATATTTTCTCATCTTTGCGAAATTCATCATGTAATCTATTGCAGGGCACCACCTCCAAAGGACTATTTGAAATGGAAAGAAACTAGTAAGCTTATAAGAGGTGACATATACTGTGAATTGACTCCATATATAATTTGTCGTTGTTTGCAAAGAACTACAAAGATTCAACCATGAATCATGACTCAAGGAAGAGTTACACAAAGTGTTCAAGTCAATTGTGCTAGGGAGAAAGTCACATTCAATACACAGTTAAGGCAGTAGAAATAGCTTTTGGCTAGAACGTACGTCCTTGGTTTATTCTCTGCTTGTTTGTGCTTAGGTTGAAACGTCGATGTTAGCAGGTGTTTCCACCTTCCATTCTGCTCATCATTTGGAGACGTAGAGTTGGTCATGACAACAAGAAACACCACCTTGGCAGGACAAGGAAGTTCGGCCACAGTACAAACATGGCCAGTAGCTAGAACAAGCAAACAACTAGGTGCAAGTGGATGAACGTCGATGGGTCACCACCATGCTTCTGGGCATCAGCCTCTGAAAACGGACATATCATGCACCCATCAAGGCCAATGCTCAGCACAATATCTTTCCTAGGCAATGGCAATAGCCTCGAAGCTTCCATCTATCGAGTGTACGCCAGTTCATAGTACCTGTGGGACCCTTCCTCCTTCTCCCCCCCTCTCCCCCCAGCACACCGAATCTGTGGGAATCTTCATGTCGTGTTGTGCTTGCAGAGACACAGAGCAAATCTATTTATTCTCAATCAAATCAACCGGCTTCCAACAAGTGTCAAGGCCAAGATCTAGCCAATTATGACGACATAGCTTCACGCTTACCTCGCTGGGCAAAAATCTACAGGCTAAATGGTTGAGAACGGCCTCGAACATCACCTCAGACGAATGAGGATAAATTGGGCATCAGCGGTGGGTCCAACTTCAACGTCTGTTTGCAACTCTTGCATGTTATGTCCCACAGAGAATTCGACTCGCGAGATACCATGAAGAGATCTGTGATATCAGGTTCTTCTGCCACTCTAACACTGTTTCGACCTCGAGAGGCATGCTCACTTGTGGTCACAGCTTCCTCTGCACAGTTTGAACTCTGCCGGAACCCAGTGCCAGCATCATGAAAAGACTTATGAATGTTTATGCCCTTGGTTTATGACTAGAAATATTGATGGAAAGTAAACTGCTGATAGGGTATTCCAGGCGATAGACTAATTGGTTTAGACAGCCCAACAGTGCTCATGAGTTATCAGGTTCTGCTCAACCAGGTGATGCAATGCAAACCAGTGTGATCACACAAGCAGAGAAGCTTTTAGCATTAACAGAGGAGTGGAACCACAAAGTGCTTAAGTTGAACTGCTTCATCCATTTGCTCGATGATGCCTCAATAAAGGAGGTCCAGGGGAGAAAGGGGATGTGGCTTATGAGTGAATTGAACTTCGCATAAAGCGGCTTCCGAGTTCCAGGTGTGCCATATTTTATGACAGCGGCATGTTCATCATAGGCTCTTCAGCCGGAGATTGGCAGCTGACGCTGCTTTGCACGATGGTGTGAGGTTGCACAGCAGGTTGGAAGCGACAATACCCCTCACAGAGAAGGATAAAATCGTGTCTTGCGTGCTTGGCCCTTCGAGGTCCATGGAGCTCACGTGAGTTTTGTCCCCGGAAAGATAGGCGATGCAGGGTCCACACGAGCGACAGGTGGGTCCTTGATGTTAGTGACAACCCCCACGGTTGAGATTGACAACTTACAACGAGAAAGGAAGCTCGGTGATAGAGGTCAGGACCTCGGTGCTGTGCCAATAACGGTGGGTTTCATTGGTGCCTATCTTAAGATGTTGCCCAATATCCAAACGTCTTTCCACTTTTCCTCCACAACATCAGAGCTCATATGTCTTAGCCTGGCGTGTTGTTCTTGGGCCAGAGCTTAGCAGGCATGGCCAACCCACACCCAGTCCTCTGGGAAGTGGGACGCACGGACCAAGTGGTCGGCGATAACGCAATTTTTGGTGCAAAGCAACAAAGCAGCTCCACCGAAGCCGATTTCGCCATCATGCTCGCATCTTGCACCAGCTGAACCTTGAGAGTTGAGGCGCCCCATTGCGACACTGCCGGCAACCTGGCTTGCATTGCGGTCAACCACGTTCATGAAAACCCTACTGCTGCCAAGCACGCTTCAACTCTGTCGCAAACGCCGTCGAATCTTGCGAAGGGCCTAATATTTAACAACCACTTGGTGCCAGTTCATCGCAAGAAAACCGAGGTCCCTGCTGGAAAAAAAGTTGATATTAAGTGTCAAACCCGAGAACCGTTGTCGTCATCCGTCATAACGTATCATCTCGCCGCTGGGCGTTTGCGCAAAGGTTGGCAATTTGCAACCCCGTTGCTCAGTTTGGCGCCGACTTGCCAATTGGGAAGCAGTAGGCGTGCATTGCGTGCCGCTGTGCCGTTTCCGAGCCCTCTCTGTCCAGCTGCTTGACTCCTGACCGCTCCGACGGCCGCTTGTCTTCCCCCGTAAGAACGTCTGGCCTGGCAAGCACGCCATCGACACAGCCGGAGGGTGCTGGCAAGCGAAGTAGCCAATGCTTACACACGCCATTTAACCTGCCACAACGCAAGAAGCCTTTTTGCTTGCGTTTCCGCTCTGTTGGCCCTCCTTTTCCCATGGAACTCTCCTCTTCTCCCTCAATCATCAATGGGCATTCGCCGCTCCCATCCCAGCATGGCATCGATCTTCCAACCCATGACGCCGACTCGGCTTTCTTGACACCCCGTACAACTCCCCAGCAAGAAGATAAGGCGCTCTCCGCTTCCGACGACAGCAAAGACGAGAGGCCCGAAACCACCGCGGCCGCGCCCGCTCTTGACACAGCCAAGAGCTGCGATCGACTGCGACCCGAGGAGGAAGAGCGACAACGTCCTAAGGATAGCATGACCCACATGTCGTCCGTCCTGATCGGCAAGACGGTTACTCCTTTTTTAAAGGAGCACATTCCAACGTATTATGCACCCATCGGCAAGCCCAACAATGAGCAGACGGCGAAGGAGAGAGACCCCAACACCAAGTACTGTTACCGGCACCGCCCCGATTCAAAGTGTCGCCGGGCTGCCGACGAAGCCAAGATGATTAAGATACAGCAGGAACTGGACAAGCTGCCGCCAGCTGTAAGTGTTCTACCTGAGCATCATCCTCTGCATGTTCAACACCTACCAGATATGATATTGACATGCACCCTTTGTAGGATCAACAAGCTATCACTCATGTGTGGTCCTTGTTCTCAGCGGCGCCTGCTCGCCACCGTGAGCTTATGCTTCAGGGTGTTTTGTCCCAACTCTGCTTCCCTCAACTCTCCCTCGTCTCTCGTGAAGTCAACGAAGCACTCAAGATAGACTTCATATCTGCCCTCCCCGTCGAGCTCGCTCAAAAGATTCTGTGCTACCTTGATACCGTCAGCCTCACCAAGGCAGCTCAAGTTAGCCGTAGGTGGCGCGAGTTGGCCGACAGTGACGCCGTTTGGGTCAAGATGTGCGAACAGCACGTGAACAGAAAATGCACTAAGTGTGGGTGGGGCCTGCCACTCCTGGAAAGGAAGAGGCTGCGCAATTACACAAGACAACGTCAGTTGGCGAAGGATAATGCCAACGGCCGAGTCACAGAGTTGGACTCGATTGCCTCGAATGGCCAGAGTTCGAAACGTCCGAATGACTCGGCAGACGAGGGTCCCGATGGCAAGCGACGTTGTCTCGACAAGCCCCAACAATTGGAGCCGAAGACTCGAAGCTGGAAGGATGTGTACCGGGATCGTTGGGAGGTTGGCTACAACTGGAAGTATGGCCGGTGCAATGTCAAGATCCTTAAGGGTCACACCAACGGCGTAACGTGCCTGCAGCTCGACGACAACATACTCGCCACAGGGTCGTACGACACCACCATTAAGATTTGGAACATCGAGACGGGCGAAGAAATTCGCACGCTGCGCGGCCATACCCGTGGCATTCGTACCCTCCAGTTTGATGAGACCAAGCTCATCAGTGGAAGTCTTGATAGTGAGTTCTAGCTGTCTCTCTGGTGACTAACTAGTCTCGTTGCTAACTCTGGGCAGATACTATCAAGATTTGGAATTGGCATACCGGCGAATGCATCTCGACACTGCAAGGACACACTGATGGTGTGGTCAGCGTGCACTTTGAGGGCCGCCTGCTGGCCAGCGGATCCATTGACCGTACTATCAAAATCTTCAACTTTGACTCCAAGGAGGCCTTCTGCTTGAAGGATCATGAGGATTGGGTTAATTGCGTCCGCCTGGACATCGCTAGTCGTACCGTTTTCTCTGGGTCCGATGACACCACTATCAAGCTCTGGGATTTGGACACCAGACAGGTTATCCGGACATACCAGGGTCACGTCGGCCACGTCCAACAAGTTCTACTGCTCCCCCCGGAGTATGAGCCGGACGACGAACTGCTCACTGGTAACACCCATTCGGGCGACAACAGCGACACGCTCTCGATCGCTTCAGGCGCTGATGGAAATGGCAACGCGACCGTTTCAGTCGTGCATCCAGAGCACCGCCGCTGTGACTCTCCCTCCCGTGATGAAGATGTCCGTGCTCTTTATGGTCCAACCTTTGCTGCGGATAAGGAGCGCCCGCTGCCCCCGCGCTACTTCTTGTCTGGTGGTTTGGATAGCACAATCAGGCTGTGGGACAGTGCAACCGGTCGCTGCCTGAAGACTATGTTTGGTCACCTGGAAGGCATTTGGTCGCTGGCAGGCGACACGATCCGCGTCATCAGCGGCGCCAACGACGGCATGGTCAAGTGCTGGGAGCCCCGCGCAGGGAAGTGCGACGCCACATTTGTGGGGCATAGAGGCCCGGTTACGTGTGTGGGCCTGAGCGACAGCCGCATGGCCAGCGGTAGTGAGGACGGTGAAATCCGGGTGTACTCGTTCAAAGACGTTGGCAACCACAATAACAACAGCAATTCCGGAAGCACGACAGCTACGACGCACGGAACGGCGACGACGGCAATTAATGGTCGGTGAAATCTTGCCCCGACGGACGGTAGCGATTGGATGAATGGTGCGGGTGCTGGCACCCTCGCTCATTCAGCCTTATGCAAGCGGGCATGATATATCTTGAACTGGAACGGACACGGACGGAGATATCAGTATGACGGGGCGGCATTTTCGGATCACAAGTCCCCCCCCAAAAAAAACAACCACGGACATTGGAGGACTCGGAGGCCGGGGCCCGGGAGTGAGCGGAGTTAAGGGCGTGTGTCTTCTCATGATGGCGAACAGCGTTTTCCCCTTTTGGGTATGATGATCCTTACCCGGGGAATTGGAGTTCATTGATGAATGGATCTGGATGGGTTGAGCTTAGGTATCTATGGCCGGTTTGACATTTTTCCTTCGGGACATTCCATGGGTATTTTCTCTCGTGTTGTTTGCGTTAGCGTAGTGGAAGGTTATAAGGAGTTTGGGAATGAAGGTCCTTGGTGTTGCTTATCAAGGAATGTGGTTGTCTCTTTTGTCCTTCTCGTCTTCTTATCTCCTTCGGAGTGTCTCTTCGGAAAGAAAAAAAGACACGAGAAAAGCTTACCATAGAGAGAACGACGGACTGCATGACTCGGTATACGTATATTACTTTTGCTGGTGTTTATTGTCAGACGTTTAATACCCTTCAGGAGCACATATTATAAACAAGTTATTTTGTCAACTCTACTTCCCACGCTGATGGTAGGAATATTCGTTAAAGTACGACACTCCAAACAAAAGTCATGATGCTCATTTTAGGGTCTCGCAGATCTTGAATCCGAGAGTGATTGAAACTCAACCCCTCGGTCATTCAATCCCCGATTCCGGCCGTCCGCCCATTGTAACATTGCTCCTTAACCGCGAGCAGGAGGGCGTAATGACGCCGTCAAGATCCGTAATGTTTCCCGCCAAGCCAGGAACAGTTCGGCAGACGGGGAGCTTCTCTGGGAGAGCCTACACTGGGACTCCAAAAGGGGGAAATGACCTCGGCATTTGGTCGCGGGCGGCGGCGAAAACAAACGAATCGCTGCTTGCGGCTGCAACATTTCTTTCCGGAAGCGTCCGAGCTTCTGGGGTCGACGAGCAGTGTGGGCAGGCTCAAGTGTGGGGTCTGCTCTTCGTTGGGTGGGACTACCCCCGAATACAAATGCCCCTCATTCGCCCAGAGGGCGCTTCCCCGCAATACTGTTACATCATGCGACGTAAGATTACCGGTCGTTACCGTATGGCCGTCGCGATCACAAGCTCGGCTTCAGGTCGGTTATCAATCAATTGATCTTGTCCTGGTATTGGCATTGCGGGGTGACGCGCATTCCCTACGTCACTGGCTGATCATAAGCCATGCTATGTTCAGTGGCATTTTTCAACGGGTATTTTTAAGTGTGCGTGAGAAGCTGCATCGGCGCTTGCGCACGTGAGCTAAGAGTGTCACAGAAGAAATGGAGAGATTGGGATGGATCGATTTGATGATGGTGATGGGGGAGTTTGTGGTTTCTAGCTTAAAAAAGAGGTTCGGTGCGGCGGTGGCGAGGTGACAGTGATATGAAGTAGAATATTCGAGGAGTTTCACATGCAACCTCGATTTTGGCGGGATGAAAAAAAAAAAACAAGACAACCACAATTGATCAAGCAACTTGGAATAAGAGAACTTAACTGTTGATGTGCACAATGATTCCGTTCGAGGAGAAAAAGAAAAAAAAGAATGAGAAAGGTCCATCCTTGAAGTTTCAATTCATCCGCTGCGCCGGCCGATGAAGAAAGACTGTGGGGTTTGATATCCACATGTAATGTACCGGTACCTTGGATGAAGTGTGTGGGCTGCGGGCACCTCTTTGGTTGCCGTTGAGGCGCGCCCATGTGTCCGGCATTGCGACTTGGACTTTTTCTCCGTCACAGCTATCCGTCGCAACCCGTAGGCAGGCACTCACCAGGCCAGGGACACAGCGCAGCGCAGAGCAGCACACTAAGCGTCTGCAACACACTGCGCGCGCAGTTTTTTCACAGTTTTCTCCTGTCAGAATGGCGCAATAAACTCAACTGAAACGAACTCCTCTCCTCGCCCCTTCATCACCCCGAGAAGTGGTTCCCGTGACTCCGGGCAAAAGGTCGCCGGCCTAGCCTTCCTGACTCAAAACCCACACATCCACATTGTAGTGGATCTGTCCACTCATTGTTTTATCCTGGTTCAGTCCCGGCACTCTGGGGGCCGGCTCTGTGTTGGACGGTATGCCACTCTGAACGGTAGGATACGGCGTCCAGGCGCCGCTCTGTCGCTTTGTCTCTTCACACGTGCCCCTATCCCCCCTGGAATGGGCCTGGTGAGTGCCATATGGAGATGATATGCTTGTACCTCTACCTCGATCCCATGTCTCCCATGTCCCATACCCTCGTCCTTTTCCCTGGACGCTTTCTGATCTGCTCGGCCCCGTGCCCCTCGGCTCGGCTGCCGCTTTTGAGATCCGATCTCCCGCGAGGAGAAAGTCGCGGAAGTCATATTTGGGGCGGCCGTCTCCCTCCCACCCCGTTCCGAATCTTCCTCTTTTTTTCTTGCTCCTTGTCTTTTTTGTCCTTATTTCCCTTCGCCTTCCGGAGGTAGACTCTGTTTTCTTTCTGTCACAAGCGATACCCAATCCCTCCGTCATCCATCCCCGACTCCCCGGCCCTCGTCCTCTATTCGTGACAGTGGAGACGCAGTTCTTTACCCGGCTTTTTTTTTGGCAGCCCTAAATATTGTTGACGTGACTCGCGCTGGCCCAATTGCGGCTCTTTTGATCGAAATCTCGCAAAGCTCAGCCTTGCGTGTTAAACTCAGCCGGACAAACCGGGAAATATAAGCATTGTTGTATTTGGAGGTTACAACTGCTGTCGACGTCTAGGACACCGTTGTTAGCCTCGGGATTCGGAGAAGCGGGACTTGGCGTATTGGAACTTTCGGCTTGCCATTTAATTAGCGAGCTGAGCATCATCAGTGGGAATCTTTGATCTCTGGGGGAAAACGGAAAGAAGACAACAAAAGACCGTTCCAACAGTCAGAATGGCCTCAAAAGACGGCAAGCGCGCGCCTCCTACGGCCGCGACCAACCTGATTGGTGAGTTCCTTGATATTTCTCTCACACGAAATGCGCCAGTTTCAGCTTTGAGTAAGAGATGTACTAACATGGATGTTGTCTGCAGCTGGTGGTGGTGCTGGCATGATGGAGGCTCTGGTTTGCCATCCTCTTGGTATGTCTTCTTCTGACCTTACTTGCTTGTGAAGAGCCAAAATCTGACAGTCTGCCCCTCCATAGACACCATCAAGGTGCGCATGCAGCTGTCCAAGCGCGGCAGGCAACCGGGTGAGGCCAGGCGCGGCTTCATTCGCACTGGTGTCGACATTGTGAAGAAGGAGGGTCCTCTCGCCCTTTACAAGGGTCTGGGTGCTGTCGTTACTGGCATCATCCCCAAGATGGCCATCCGTTTCACCTCATTCGAGTGGTACAAGCAACTGCTCCGCAACAAGGAGACCGGCGTTATCTCCGGCCAGGGTCTTTTCTTCGCCGGTCTGTCTGCTGGTGTGACTGAGGCCGTCCTCGTCGTCACCCCTATGGAGGTCGTCAAGATCCGTCTACAGGCGCAGAACCACAGCATGGCGGACCCGCTCGACGTTCCTAAGTACCGCAACGCCGCCCATGCCCTCTACACCGTCGTTCGCGAGGAGGGCATCGGCGCCCTGTACCGCGGTGTCTCCCTGACCGCCCTGCGCCAGGGCAGCAACCAGGCCGTCAACTTCACGGCCTACACCTACTTCAAGCAGTGGCTGTACCAGTGGCAGCCCCAGTACGAGGGCGGCAACCTGCCCAGTTACCAGACCACCTTCATCGGTCTCGTCTCCGGTGCCATGGGTCCGCTCAGCAACGCCCCGATCGACACCATCAAGACCCGTCTGCAGAAGATGCCCGCTGAGCCGGGTACCACTGCCCTGCAACGCATCTCCCGGATCGCTGGAGACATGTTCAGGTTAGTATTCCTGAGTTTCTCAATGGTCTCGAGACTCATATCTGACAATCACACAGGCAAGAGGGTGTCCACGCCTTCTACAAGGGCATCACCCCCCGTATCATGCGTGTCGCCCCTGGCCAAGCCGTCACTTTCACTGTCTACGAGTTCTTGAGGGAGAGGCTTGAGAGGAGCGGTCCAGCCATGTTTTCCGCGGGAAGGTATGAAGAGTGAACACGAGCCGTTGCTGATATACCCTGTCTTTTTGGTTTTTGCGCTTTGTTGTATAACAGTCATTCCCCTACCTACATACTTACCCGCCCCCTTACCCACGTGGACTCGGTCGGAACACATGCATAGACGGCGTTGGAACTGTACCTACATACGCCCTACCTAGACTCATTGTCGGGATGGCTTGAGAGGCAGCAATGCGGTTTTGTATGGTGTTTAGAGTGTGGTCCCTGGGTGATGTCCCTTGTTCGCTTCCCACGCCTTTGGTCATTAGAACAGGAGAGCTGATATGATGATGCTTTCCATCCGTAGAAACCGCGAAAAGGAGTTCGACAGCATGAAGGCCAAAGCTGCTTAAAAGAACTTAGAGAACTCCAAAGCATCTTAAACCAGATCGGACAGACGATCTTTTCCGATCGAGATTCGACGAATCGATGGAAGCTGGATAACGGATGGATGGATAATGGACAAACACATGGATCCATAGATCATCGGATGGTTGGATAATGTGGATGCGGCGTTGCAGACAAGGAGCATAAAATACAAAGTTGGGCGAGCATAGGAACGGCGCAGGGCACAAAACAAATGGCATGACTGCTTTTGTTTCTATTTTCGTTTCTGTATATAGGGCAATGCATGCTGTGGATACGTTTGGATCTTTTCCTTAGCAGAGTGCTGTGCAGGAGTTGAACAGCCCAACGAGCACCGTGGGCGAACCGTAGTGCTCCGAAGTGAAACCCTTTCGCTACCCTTGTGCCCCTCGGCTGCAAGATGTTCGACGACTGAGTGTTGCTAATAAACACATCCTACATAACTTGTACATTGTAATTAACTGCCCGGGTATTCGACTTGAGCAAGTACTCTCGTCTTTTCTCTCGGGTCAGCGATACGTCAGAAGATGGGATAGAATGCTGGTTCAAGCGTTAGGGTTGCTGCAGCCCCAGATGCGTGCATTTGGTCATAATGGAGAGCCCTTAGCAACGCAGTCTGTTAGTCTGTGCAGACAGGAGCAACAAACGCGTTATCATCGAGTCGGTACAATTAATAGCAGCAACTCATTTTCCTATTACGCATCTAGATCAGCAGGGAGAACACAGATATTTAAACAGGTCATTTCTTTCCAACAGCAATCCTTTTTCATCTGAACAACTTTCCCGACAGACACCCCTACCCAGACTTACCACGCTTACAACATCAAAACACCGTCAAAATGCTCATCTGTATTAATTCGGCCAAGCGGCAGATGGTCGCCAAGGCTTCAGCCCAGGCATCTCCTGCAAAGCCATCGTCAGCCACTTCGAATGCACGCGGCGGGCCATTGACGAGGCCGTCAAGAACTGCCCGCCCACCGTCTACGTCCAACCCGATGCCAGCTTGCCTTGGTCCCGCGAGCTGACCCTCAACGAGGGGAGCCTATGCGAAGGACGCGGGGGTGGGTGAAGGTGGAGGGCGAGGAGAAGAGGGGATTAAGTTGGGAGAGTGCCGCCGTCGTTGATAGTATCGACCGGGGCAGCTCAACCAAAAGCCTCGATGCTGGATGATCGGTGCCTTCCCGGTGACAAAAAAATCTCACAGAAACAAAAACAGGCTTTGTCGCCTTCCCTCCCTCGCCTCGACCCCGCAGTACTATCCATCGATTCAACATCCCTAACCCAAACCAGACGGATTGACGTCGCTCCGCGAACGCCAAGGCGCCATGCGGCTCATCCCGCTCCGATCACCGACACAAACCAGGGGAGTGAGTAGAGCGCGCTCAGCCAAAGTCGGCCGAACCAACCAATCACATGCGATGCCGACGCCGACCCGCAGACCTGACCACAACCCCGGCAGATCCAAGCTTGACTTACCGGCGGAAGGTAGAGTGTGGTTGCTGACGGGGGATTGCAGCAACTCGGACATCGAGATCCGAGATTGGGACGGATGACATCGGTTTCTATTTGATATGGTGGTTGTAATTCGATATACCTTGAACAATACAAATCTTCGTGTCATCTTGTAGATCAATGCTATTTCTGGCCGACAGTGCTATAGTTTGTCCCCCTGTAGTAGCGCTTAGTTTGATATCCAACATTTAATTATCACTGATACCTCCAAATCACCGAGTCTAGGTACGCGGCTGCCCCATTGTCGGTTTATTCGTTGGCTGTCGCATCCATTCCTTTCCAGGCGTGCCAGCTACGTCCCCTGAATGGGCTGCCTTGCCCATGTGGGTGTCAACGCCGCCGGTCAGGTCGGGATGGTGCTCCCGGGTCGGCCACATTGTTTGCAGTTCGTCCTTACCCGACTCTTGGAGCGCTATTGCAGAGCGTTAGGGGCTTCCAGGTGAGTAAAGTAAAATTCTGAGAAACGTACGCTCTTTGTCCTGCTTGGTTACCTTCTCCAACCCCTTTTTGAGTGTGTCTTTGACGTTCTCCATTTCAGTCGCCTTGTGAAATTTTGTGGCCGGAACCTGACAGAACTGATGGGGATCGTTGAAGTCAAGAGGTGTGCATTTGCCTTTCTTTAAAGGGTCTTCCGTCATGATGTCATAGGGAGAACTCTGACCCATCGATCACATGGCAATGTTGAGCTCCATAGATCGGAGAATAGCATGCTCAATCAACTCTGCTAAGGAGTTTGGGCCTCTACAGTCCCGAGTCATGACCCCCAACGACTAACCAGTTCCTCCCGTTTAGCATTCTTGCCCCGCAAAGTCGGCAAGGCAGCATTGACAGTCTTGAGCCTCTTCTCGACTGCTGCCAATGCTTGAGTGAGAACACCAATAGATCCCTCGATCTCGGGGTCGACCAGTTGCACCTCCCCATATGGACTCTCGGCGAGGACAGAATCACGGACGAGCTGAATGGCAAGCTTTCCATCGGCAAGGTGTCTCATCGCAGCGTCCTCAAACGTCTCCTGGACATTCTGAGCCACATCCTCTGCCTTTTGCTGACGGTTGGCCAATATCGAAGCAAGTTCATTGATCCCCGTCTTTTCATCGAGCGCGTCTCCCTCTTGAGGAAGACTGATTGCAAGTGTACGCATAATTTCGTCCAATGGTGCCTCTGGAGTGCCGACTGAGCACCTTGGCTTTGCCTTCGGCTGTTGACGGACAGGGCTGCCGCTTTGTTGAGTTGCGCGACTTGACTTGGGCGTCGCTGGGTTAATTTCAGCAGACAATTCAGTTCTTGCCATATCGAGGACTGCGCTTGTTGCATGCTGATAAGATCGATAGGCTTCCAGCCTGGCTTTTAGATCGTTTGCGCGATCAATAAGATAATCCAGACAATCATGAATCTGGTAATGTTAGACGTGGCCCAATGGATCAAGTACTGAAACTTACATAATCTGTTGCCTGAGAAGCATTGGCGAGACTTTGGCGGTTCCTAGCAGCCAAGTCCTTCAGCGCTGGCTCCAAGAATTGCTGCTCGACAGACATCTGGGCCACGGGGAGGATCTCCGAATAAAGAGACTCAAGTTCCCCTTGTAACGAATTAACCTCATTCTTTGTGACCTGAGTGGTGATAGGCGCATTATTTGCTTCCAATTCCTCAAGGGTCTCGAGATAAATACGGTCCAACTTTGTCTTAACCGTCTCCACCGTGAACTTGATCAGTCTGAGCAGTGGTCAATGTCTCATCCAACAATGTTACGACAGGGGCGCACGCACCTCGCGCATGTCTCACGCAACGCGACAACATCCCCATGCTCTTTGGTATCGGGGATTTCAAGCTCCAGTCCTAGCTTCTGTAAACTGGCAAGGAGTTTGTCGTCTGCTTGGAATTGAGTGTCCACAAGCTCCTGAATATGAGTCCCAGCCTCGCTGGCTTGCTGGTCAAGTTCCCCAATGCGGGCGCTTAGAGACTGTGATAATTGCTGAATCTAAAGACAGTAAGCTTTTTGCTCGGACAAAACTACCTCGCAGGTTACTCACTTCTAAAATCAGCTCCTGACGTTGAGACTTCCACTTCTCGGTCTGGTCCTTGGCCAATGTGGCCTGCGCATCCACACCCTCCTTTGCAGCACTGACAATACGGTCAAGGGCAGCACGCTGTTGTTTTAGGATATCATTGTAACGAGTAATGGACTCAGTGGATCGATTAAGCGCCGCGATAGCGTCTTTGATCTCTTGTTCATTCAAAACACGGGTTTCCGCCAAACCCGGTGCCTGGGCAAGCTTCTCAGCAAGCCCAGACTCTTCGAGGGCAGCATATCTGGGCAGAAAGTTCCCATATTTAGAACGGGGCCAAGCCGGGCATCTATGGGCTGCCTTTGTGGTACGAGTTTGGCTTACTGGTTAAGCTCATCCGGCGTGAGCAATGTGTCCGGCGAGAGATGGATGGCAGCCCAATGTGCCAGCTCACTAGCCTCGAGTGAGTTGGGGTCCGACAGGGCGGCTTTCACCACTGCTGCGTCGAACGACACATTATATTTCCGGAGTACTTTGACAAGCGTGTCGGCGTCCATTTCGGGAAATCGGTGTTGAAGAAGCAACTTTGTGCTCCCACAGGCTCACATGTAGTGCGCAGCGTTGTGTTGTTCGGATGTTTTAGCGACAGAGTCTCAGCTCACGACTTACTGATGGTCGGAGGCCGCTCCGGCTCGTCTTCGTTGTTTGGATCCCGGTTCAGATCCAGGGTCTAAGGTCCATCACTGCGGGGTGGTTTGAGGTTCGGATCCCCTGACATCCAAACGGCGTGGCGTCTTGGTCGGCCCGTGCATAACGCCAAGCCTTTATGGGTCCATCATCTTGGCGCTCAAACGACACGGGATGAGCGGCTCTTTTCCTGACACAACATACGCTCGTGAGAGCTCGTCGCATTTTTCCTTTCTCGCCTTACGTCCTTACGTCCGTAGGCAAGACTGGCACTTTCTGCCTCGAACTTTCGACTTCTCTGCCGCTTCCCGAGATGGCAACTCTGGAAGGCAGTTGCTTCTTGCTGACTGGCAAACGTCCAGTGAATCCTCCAGCTCTGGTCCGCAGCTTTTTATGTTCATGGCTCTAACACATCGCCATTAATGACGTGTACTTGGATGTAAGGGACAGATCATATGTTGGCAGCCAACTTTGTTCAAACCCAATTGGTAGCAAAACTTGATACTACCGTATCTCCAGGCAACAACCGGCATTGCACAGAAATCAAGCAGCCCAAGGCTGGCCAAGGCGCAGGGCTTCACTGATTTATCACAATGCAAGTGTCATGGTGTTTCGGTAAGCGGCTTGAGTCTGTCACGAGCACCTGTAATCTTGTGATAGTTGGCCTGTGCAAGCTAACAGCACGGCACGACGTTCGAGACCGTATTGCCGGTGATTCCGCCCACCTGGTGCGCTGTTCGCGCAGATGCAGACTCGAGTCTTTCTGTTTCAGAGCTTATGTCCATCCCCTATTCCCCGTTGGTCTCGTAGCACGACTTTCAAGGTGGATAAGGCAACTGAAGGCGACCCCTGGCTTGAGATCAACCCATGCCGATCTTGCTATTGGTTTTTAGCGGCAAGCCAGACGAGAAAAGTGTTCCGGATTCGGCTCGGCTCAAGAACTACCAGGCTAAACTATTGGCGCCGCAGTTTTTGCCTTACGGTCGACAACTTTATTCGCTGCTCAGGAGCATTTCTAACAGATTCTGACGCTATGAAGGAGGCTGGATAGCCACTGCGGGCCTTGGTTGGACCCCCTTGATGATTTGCCGAGGCCTTTTGTTCTGTTGGCTATGAGTCCTCCTCCTGAAGGCAACTTATTCTGTCCCTCCCAAGGGAGTCATAGGAGTTCCTGTGCCGCAACATTGTCGATGGTTGTCTGGTGGCAGCAGACATGGTGGATTACTAGTTCCAGATGGAGTGTGTCCGGCGCGATCTTTCGGTAGAGGATGCCCCTTCCACCCAGGTTCAGTCTTGAAACGATAGGGCCCAGAAGCTCACCAATCCCGACTTGAAAACAATCGTCGAAATTAGGTTCCGGTGCAGCACAAGCACAGCATGTTCGGAAGGTAGTATGTTCAACATGCTTCGCAACCTGAAGTTGTTCCCCTGATGACTTTTTGCGAGCTCCTACCGGTCCAACTGTGACGGCGTCCGGCCCATGAGTGTGTTCACCAGCTGCCACAATGCCCCCCATAGCGCGGCTCAAACCGCAGTCAACCGTTGGTGCACTGCGGTTACGTGCATATCCGTCACCACAGGCCGAAACCATACGTCTTCCCGGCTGTCCAGCCTGCTTACACTTACGTCTTAGCCTTCCATATCCCCTTCGTTTGTACATTCCGCCACAGCAGACTAAGAGCTCCGTATGAAAGTAGCCTGCTCCCGAGATCCTTAATCAGGCTCCCTGTCAGACAACCGTTCTGCTGGAGAACCCCTGGATGCAAGGGGGCTTAAACTGCCGCTTTCTTGGCAAATCTTGCAGGACTTTCAAGGTTGATCAAGATATGGATGTCAGTTTGGTCTTGTCAAATGTAATCCGGATGGCAAACGCTCATCAGCCGGCATCTTCCTCAAACACCTCGGCTGGACATGCTCGGGTTGAGCGCCCGTTCGGTTGTCCTGCCGAAGAGGTCAACCAAGGATGAGACATTTCCGGCTCCGATGGACGGTCAAGGGAACCTGAGCAAACGTGACCTTGGTTAAGCTTCTTCTGACTGTTTCACCACACTTAAACCTCGGGGCGCTGGGTACCACCCAACACCTCGGACCAGCAGTTCGGACTGTGGTGCTTCGGGGATTTGGAATGCACTACGGCGGCAGACTTCCTCCCGTCTTCCGTTCCGTTGTTTGGGGAACTCCAGGAGGAAGCAAGCTCGCGTCTACCCCTTGGTGTTCTGCTGTGTTTCTGTTCTTGCTCTTTGTGCCTTCTCTGTTTGACATTATCCCTGCAAGCTGTCCGTGTAAATTTTCCCTGGGCCACTTCCCCACCACAAGACGGGCACTCTACACCGACACGTTGACGTGTCGCTCCATTACATCACCTCCAGGCCTGTTGTGAGCCCTTCTTGCTGTGCACAGCCTGCTGCCGTGCCATCATCCGTGTAGGATGTGCTTGGAATTCCCGGGATAAGCCTTCAGCTGCCGCTGAGCATGACCGAGCAACAGGCATCTACAACCTCACGATGTGCCAGATGGCTGCTGAGGACGTCCTAACTGACCGCCGTACACCCTACTCTGTTCGTGGACTGGACCCTCTGTCAGTCCCTGACGGCATCTGCCCTTTGGCGGCCCGTCTTTCTGGCTGCGTGAACCCTCCCAAAGAACATGGGAAACCCAGTCATAACAAACGCACCGGAACCTGCGGTGTGTATTCCAGACACCGCTTAGATTCCAGTGTTGTTCCCTTTTAAGTGTATCCTCATTCAACCATACTTGGTCTGAGAAGACTTCGACGATGGCCTTGTTTCACTCTTTGAGGCACGGGTAGTTAGTTGGTTTCTGAAAGAACTACACCTTCCGTTTGTCCTTATTTGTCAATCCATCTCCCCTGGTTGGGTTAATTTACCCTTGAGCCCCTGAGGTTCTGGGTCAGTGTTGGGTATGGCTTCATCAGCGGCCGTACGCTACTGCTTTCCTACTGACCTCGAATCTCTCACTACACATTCTCGACATCCTCAAACAACCATACCGTTGCCTTTAGATCTCCTCAGGAGACTCTGCGATGGAGTCTCATTTATTGCCATATCTCTGGTGGCCCAGCTTCTGATAGCAGGCATCCAGCTGGGTTTAGATGCAGAAAACATCGATTTCCCTGCTTCGATTTTGGCCATGGCGGTCGTCTTCGTGATTTTCTCGGTGATTGGTGCCATCATTCCGGGTGTCGAGAATTGGTATTGGAGATGGTTAAAACGGCCAGTGAGTCCTGTAGTGTTCTTAGTTGTATGTAGGAGGAAACTGATCTCGTGTAGACCGATCTCTTGAACCGCCACATGTCAATCGGCTTCATTGTCCCTGTTGTCATGATATGCCGGGGCCCAATCTCTGACGGTGGCACAATTGGAATGGTTATCATTTGCTTCGGTGAGTTGGATCTGTGATTTGTTTAGCTGAGGAGTCGCTGACATGTTGAAGTAATTATGAATTTTCTCAACACTCTCTTGGCATATATCATCACGCTCCCTCTCCAGTACTTGATGATACGCCATGACCCCATGTTCGGAGCCGACGGCTCTCCTGATCCCGAGAAAGGGATAAGCTCACAGTCCGCGAGCATTCGAACACCGGCTCGATCTATCAGCGAGAATTCAGCCATGGATAGCTCTATAGCCCTTGGTTCTTCAACCCCAGGAGGTGTGACGCCTCTTGAGAAGTCGACCCAGGAAGTAGTTCGTTTTCGAACAAGGATATTACAATTCTTACTGCTTTGGGCACTTAACAACCCACTACTCGTTCTTTTCTCTCTGCTAACCGTGGTTGTTGGCCTGCCTTTGCGACTAGCCACCAAGAACGACGTTGCCCTCGCTACACCCTTGCTGTTTTCTATCTGGCTGACAACACTAGCAATCCAATCAGCTATCAAATCCCCATCTTCAATCCTTCCATGCTGGCTTCGAATCCTCCTCTCCGGTCTGCTCAACCCCGTCCTCTGGACTTCTCTCTCCATGATAGCCTACCTCCTCCTCGACAGTTCCCTGAGCCACCGTCCGCTCCCCACAATGCTCGACACCTTCCAAACTAACAACACCCTTATCACAATCCTCAACCATCAACCCAATCATTCCCCCTCCGAATCCCCAGCAGGCCCCAAAACCCTCCTCGCGGCAGGCGATCTGGCCACAACTCTCCTCAACTCCGGCCTCGTGGCCTGGGGCCTCAAGCTTTACGAGCACCGGTCCCATCTTATTTCCCGCGCGGGGCTCTCTGTGTTCACGGTCTCGTCCCTCCTCGCGATAAGCAATGTGACGCTGGGGCCCCTCTTTGCGTCCCAAGCGCTGCACATGCGCCCGGCGGCAAGGGCAATCGCGTTCGCGGCACGGAGTGTCACGATCGCCCTGGGGGATCCGGTGATGGGTATGTTAGGCGGAGATCAGGGGCTGAGCGCGGCGATGGTGGTAGTGAGTGGGATTGGGTATCAGATGGGGCTGGGGTTTGGGATGGGGGCGTGGGTTGAGAGGTGGGTGAGGAGATGGATGAGTGCGAGGATTGGAAAGAGCCAGGGTAATCAGCCAGCTGTGGGGAGGGAAAATCAGCGTGGGGGGAATGAGGCGCAGCCTGCTCGGTCACAAGAAGGGGAGCAAGATGTTGAGGATGAGGCTGCGGCCTCGAGGAGGCGGATAAATGACCCCATGACTGTTGCTGCGGGCGTCACGGTCGGAGTTAACGCGGCAGCCATGGGGACAGCATACTTGTACGAGGCGAAGAGTGATGCAGCGCCGCATGCGGCGTTATCCATGATGGCATTTGGGATTATGATGGTTGTGTTTGCGAGCATACCTCCGCTTGCGCAAAGGATTGTGAGGGCAGTTCAGGGGGGATGAGTACAAATGGACAGCCTATGGAATTGTACATTCAGTCATCAGGACAGTATCATATCGAGCCATGCCTACGGAATGTTTTTTTTTTTTTTAAGGGAAGGCAGCTTGACGATGCATCTGGATAGTCATTTTGGACGGAGATACCTGTCATGAGGAGCAAGCAGAGAAGGATTTGGCATTATTTGTTTGGGATCATAACATCAAAATAGATCACAAAGTGCAAAAACAAGGTCGGCAGCGAGCTTCTGGTTCTGAGCCGCAATACTGGGGTTATGCTTTGTCCAGTTGAATGCCCCGAACACGGCTTCAACTGTGCTGTGGGACTTAATCGGTCTGAGTCTCTTGTCATATAAGCTTATTCCTATACCGTAATATTTACTTGGTAATGATAGTGTTTGTAGGACTGGAAAGGGCATTGCCTGGATCATGCTAAGCCATGCTAGCGGTCAAACGCAATAGCTCATGGATGTCTGCACGGCGAAGCAGTTTTCATCATGATCATCGTCTTCGTATCGTTTCCGTAACTGTGGCCTGCCAAAACGCTTGAAAGATTCGCGCGAAATAGAATTTTGTGTCGTATTTTCGTACACCTTCTCTCATTTCACTCTACTCGAGCCTAGTTTCCTTAGTGTCAGCATGCAAACTACTGAGATAGCCGGATCAAAGTGGGAATAACTCACCTCTCGATCAAGTGATATCCACTCGCCGTCTCGACCACATCCGAGATCTCGCCGACTTTCAGAGCAAACGCAGCCTCTTCGAACTCGGGCTGCATCTCACCGCGCCCAAAGAAACCCAGATCACCGTACTTCCGCGCGCTACTGCAATCCGACTCAGTCAATGCCAGCTGGCCGAGAGAGATCTCTCCCTTCTTGATGCGCTCCTGGTAGGCCTTGATGATCTCGAGCGCTTGCGCCTTCGTGCGTGTGATCTTAGCCTCGCGCCACGAAGCCGGACGGCGGCTCTCTTCGTGCTTCACTAGCAGGTGCGCGCAGCGAATCTTGCCAGCACGGTCATTCGCATTGTAAGCAGGGGCCTGGGGTGCTGGGGGCCTGGCGACACTGTGGTAAGTTGCCATGTAGGTCTTCAGCTTCTCGGTGTCGGTGCCCGGGGGCGGCTCCCAGCGCGAGTTCTTGTCGACTGTGTTGAAGTAGTAGGGCAGGCCCTTGCTCTGGCTCATGCGGACCTCCCAGTTAGGAGGGAGGCCTGTCTGGGGCTGTCGGGGCGATAATCGTTAGCATGATGGCGCAGACAAAGTCAAAAGTGGGAATTAAGAAGACATCTGCGTGGGAGGATGCTCACATTCACTTCCGCCATGGCGAGTGTGGTGTGCTCAATGTTTTAAGTCGAGACCGTGTAGCGCACTAACTCGATTGAAGTCGAAGAAGCTCACGTCGGTCGCTGGGCGCTGGACGAGCTGCGGGGTTCGACGCGGAAATTGGTAATCCGTAATCCGTGAACCGGCTGCTCCAGGCGTCCAGGGTCCGGATGGAGGGCAGGCAGTGCAGTTTCAAAAAGAGCTTGCTGACGTCCAGTGCCAAGTCCTCCGATCGAGCAGGAATAAGGTCAGATGGGGTTGCACCGGGGAAGAGACCGATGGTTTAAGACCTTGGGGTGATGCGGAGTGCGTGCAGCTGAAGGGGTGCAACGACTCCAGCAAGCCATTGGATGTCAAAGGCGGGGTGATGTCTGCCAGTTGGTGGGGGAGATGCACTGTGGTGGGGGCGGGTCCCTGGGGCCTGCACGCCGGTTTCCAGGGAAGCGCCGGTGGAAGACCCCTGGCCAGCGTCAGGTTCCGCGCCGACAACTAAATGTCAGCACCAAACCGTCGGATTTGTTCGTTGGTGAGCCAGGAGAAAGCAGTCAGTATACTCATGCAGGAACAAACGAGCTCTGGTTGACTCCTAGAACCTGACCAGTGACTACATGAACCTATTCATGCTATAAACCCTTGACTACGTAAACTTCTCGCATCGACACGCTTACAGAGCCTCTCGGCAGGCTTGCTGTGGTTGCATTAGGTAAATTACGTAGCGTACATTCTAGGTCCGAGACAACCAACGATCTGCAGGGAAATCCAGCAAATTCCGTATCAACCAGTTCTATTTGTGTCAAGTAAAGATCCAGACCAATACCGTGTAAATCACTAAAAATGGCTAATGATGCGACAAGTATATTTGGGCTTTGGTTAGCAGCTCATTGTGCTGTCAACATCCCGTTTGGGTCCTCTTGAGGTTGGTCGGCCTGAGACCCAAGAACTCCCAGCAAATAAGCCTGGACTACGGGAACGGCAACGACGCCGATCACAGCCCACCGCGGCGGTTGACAAGGCCACAAATGGCAACACGCCAAGTGCGCAGGCTGCGCCAAGGGGCACGGACCAGGAAATGCACCCAGCAGCGATCCACGTGGGACCCGCCTTGCGCGCCGCGAGCCACATCACCTCAGCGATGAGATCGAAACAGGGCTGCCAGCCCACTGTTGCGATCAGGGTCACGGTTCCGGGACCGCATGCTTCACATGGCACAAGGCAACTGCCCACATTCTCGCTAGCGCCCCGATTCCTTTGCTGTTTTCCCTTTAAGAGGCAGCAGAGATCAGATTTTCTCCAGATATCCAGTCACAAAAGTTCCCTCCAGAACCTACAAGTTCTCTTCCGCAGTACGATTACTCCCCGAGTGAAACCACCACACATCATCCATCAAGGTTTCCCTGAACAGAGCGTCGCCGCATATTTCACTACCATTCCCATAACTTCGCAAAAAATATCAGTTCGCCGTACTGACCGCGGGTTTGCTACCTCACAAGCCACATACAAGCCTCAACCAAGCCGACCTTTTCCTGCCATCCCTTCTTGACAGGATTTGAACAGGTCATCCCAACGAGAAACCGACTCATCATCCCCGCATCCCCCGGTGCTTCTACCGACCTTAAAGCAACGAGCCCATCGGCTGCTTAGTCGACTTCCTGATTTTTAATTTTCATCGACCGCCTTTCCGACTCGACTACAAGGCGAGAAACAAGAAGGCTAAATGTCGTCACCGGCTGCCAATACCAACGGCGCTCATGGCAAGAAGCCGCTTGAGCGGATCACTTTCCGCTTCTGTTCTGAGTGCAGCAACATGCTGTATCCCAAGGAGAACGAAGACGAGCGCAAGTTGATGTTCACCTGCCGGACTTGTAACTATAGCGAGGAGGCGACATCGATGTGCATCTACCGCAACGTCCTCAACAACGCCGTCGGCGAGACCGCCGGCGTCACTCAAGACGTCAGCAGTGATCCTACGGTGGGTAGCCCCTCGTCTTCTACTCTTTCTACTACGCTTGCTCCTGCTTCAATTTCCTCTCCCGCATCCTCCAAGCCCTCTGAGGGTGGCTCTGTCGGTTGCTGCTATTCATGCGGCCGCATGATTATGTGTGAACGTTGCGGCCTTCGCTTGGCTGTCCTTCCTGTTGATGAAGACGACTACGATATGGCCATTCCTCCGCTGTTCACAACCTCTAATGATGGCGACGCTGTGCTGTCCCCTGTCTACCAACAAGATGAGGTAGAGATTCAGCCTTGGTCGCACAGCATCGACACACTTGTCAACTATGTCGCGCGCAGCCAGGGCTTCTTCGGAGATTTGGAGGATATAGAAGGAGGGGAAGAGGTTGAGGAAGAGGTGGTCGAGATCGAGAATCCGGAAGAGAAGACGGCAGTGGACCAGCCTTTGGGCGCCTTCTGAGATTTCTGTGGAGATTGCCCTGGTCTGATGGGTCCAGCCTAAGCCGGATAGTTTACATGATACCCTCTTTTACGACGATACGACTATGTTCATGACTGCCCGGCATATTTTGATACCGACTTTCGATTTCGTTCTTCCTTTTTTTCCCTGGGAGTACCGGCATCATGGGTCCACGGATTACCAGCATTGGCATGTGTCAAGGCGGCACTGTGAATGGCGTTCCGGATTCTTCCAATGGGTTTAATGGGAATATGATCATGGGGGTGGCATATTTCTCTTGTTGGGAAGATACCACGGCAACCTTGCTGACACGTTTCTTGTCTGGTGTAGCTGCCGAGGTCGAGCAAGACGTGCCCCGCCTGCGGCCACCAAGAAGCCGTTTTCTTCCAGTCACAGCAGCGCAGCGCTGAAACCGGAATGGTAAGTAGATTTCACCTCACGAAGCTCCATCAGCGCTAACAGCACCAGAAACTCTTCTACGTGTGCTGCGAGTGTGGTAATATCTTCAATTAGTTCTGCTTCGGTTAGTATGCTTGCATCTGGGTGTTGGGTTTCGAGGCTTTTCTTTTCTGCACATAATGGAGTTCAGCGATCTCGGCCATAGGACGAGGATAGATACTTGGACCGGATAGGTAAAACAGGGTTTGCGGTTTCGCAGATGTTTCCCGTCAGGACCAATACATTTGCTTCGTTCAGTAATCATCAAGGGATTCCATATGGATTCTACTTGTGATGTTTTTCCGAGATTCATAGCGCATTGTATATGTACATGTAGTATACATGACGCCTAATTACGCCGTTCCAATGGCGAGCCGTCTTTCAACATGCTCATGGTATCAGATTCCACCGTTCACACGCGCAGACAATGACTTTTTTTTTTTTTTTTTCCAAATCGAACCTCTCACTTGCCGACCAGACTCGGCCGCACCATTCTTGACCTCGATTACGCTTGCATGGGTGCCATGCTGAGAATCTTGCTCCACTTTTTCTTCTTCAGCTCCTGACCCACGACGCCGTTGATGCGGGTGCCGATGGGATCACCAGACTTGTTGATCAGCACGCAGGCATTGTCGTCGAACCGAATGACGCTGCCATCTCTTCTCTGGACGGGTTGCCTGGTCCGGACAACGACGGCGTGCCGGATATCACCACGCTTGACCTTGGCACCCGAAGTACCGGCCATGCCCTCGGCACCAGCACCACGCTGCTTCTGCACAACAACGACGATCCGGTCGCCTGCATGTGGAAAGAGAGGAATAGTTAGCTCGGAAGAGGGCGAAAGGGGAGCTCGGTTGTCGCTAGCAGGCGTGCGTACCGATCGAGGCATGTCTCTTCTGGCCGACAATCATGGCGCATTCGACAAGGGCGGCGCCCGAGTTGTCGATACAATTAAGCATCGTCTGCACATACGGTCAACAACGGCACCCACACCAAACCTATATTAGGCAAAAAGTGAAAACAGACCTTTAGTTGGATCATCTTGACTCTGTATTTGACACGCCGTCTACCTCGCTGTTGATCTCGCGCCAAAAAGAGCTGGTGGAAGACTCCCGGGGGCCCCGTCTCCTGCAACGGCCAGGCTTCGCTCCACGGCCACAACGCCGGCCCGCAAAATTGCTCGAGACAAGGCTGACGGGTCGGGAAGGCTGGATTACATAAGCAGAGTCTGATGGGCCAATCATGATAAGCGCTGCACGAACCTCTGCTCCAAAACCGCCTGACCAATCAAGACCCGAGCGCAAATCGTGTAGTCGCATGGGGTCCTTCATGCCCGGGCGCCAGCCCCCTCTTCAATTTCCACGGCAACAAGCACATGTAAAAGACGGAGTCGACCCGAAGTTTCATGCCTCTGGAATGCACCTTCCAGCACTGTCCATTGAACGACTGCGGTTTTCATAAGGTCGTTATCGACATGCGAATTGAAAAATCATCTTCCTCAGTCCCTTTCAGACACATAACCAGTCGACTTTGAGCCCTCTGACAACTCCTGAAAGCTTGCGATCGCACTGTACGGGCCCGAGAACCTTGTCGGCCACCGTTGCCTGAGTGACGGTATCGATTCGATTTTAGGAGTTGTGATTGAAGGGTGTTGCGACTCAACTCAGCCTTTTGTCACTCCACTTCTTTCCTTCTCACCAATTGATCTCACAATTGCGCAGCACCAGTTCTGTGATTCAATAGGCCACGCCAATTTCTCTTGCTACTGTCGTGCGCGCAATCGGCTATTCGCGACCAGCCGTGCAACGCACGCTTATTCATCCAATATTCCAATCCGACTTTAGAAGCGCACTACGCTCATCCTTTTTCCAACGTGGAAATTGACTTCGTCAGCTGAATGTCTATTCGTATGAACTTCATCCACTCATTCATTCATTTTCCCTTGGATTCTGCAGTACCAGATCTTTAACTTCGCTCATTTTCTCTAACCGTCGCCTACTTTGACGACCTGAGAAGTGCTGTCGGCCTTCAAATCTTTCTGCGGTTATACAAACTGTCATCTCCTAGCCTTCGGGTTTCACCAAGCCTTCTCATTACACCGCTCAATTATAACTCCTCGGTCCAGCATCCTTGTTACAATGGCACCTCGTGCGTCAACTTCAAACAAGAAGAAGCACCAGCTCACGCTGGCTCAATTGGCGGCATACGATGACATCTTGACCGATGCACTTGTCGATCATGTAGGTTTTCTATCTCTGGAATATCGCTAATGGCAAAGCTGATTAAAAATGGTTTACAGACGTATTATTGGACGACAGTGCCTAAAAACCGCACGTCCTACCATCCGTCACGGGGCATTCGGGAGGAAGAAATTACCAAAATCCTCCGAGATCATGTCATCGTCGATCCAAACCTCGACCTTGCTGAGCAGAAGCTGCTCGAAACACCAGGCTTGAAGAAGGTATACAGCGCGCTGAAGACTCCCGAGGAAAAGAAGGACTTCAGAGACCATCTGAGACGGTACATGTCAATCTACCTGCCTGACTGTCCATTCGAGGTAAATGCGACGAATCGCTACACCATCGTCACCTTCGAGGCGTGCGTGACGGCGCGCCGTTTCATCAAGAAGAACGAAACTATCAAGTATCTCTCCGGCACCCAAGTCACCGTGACCCCCGAGGAAGAGAGAGAAATGGCGCTCCGAAAGAAGGACTTTAGTCTCATTGTGAGCAGCCGCAGTAAGTCAACCAGCCTCTTCATGGGGCCGGCTCGGTTCGCAAACCACGACTGCAACGCCAATGCTCGGCTTGTTACTCGCGGACCGGCAGGCATTGAGATCGTGGCCTGCCGGGACATCGAGGTCGGCGAGGAGATCACTGTCACCTATGGTGACAATTATTTTGGTGAGAACAACTGCGAATGTCTCTGTGCCACGTGCGAAAAGAACCTCGCCAATGGCTGGAAGCCGCTGGATGGCACAGTTATAGTGCAGAGGAGCATCGAGGAGGACGCCCAGGGGTACTCGCTCCGCCGACGGAGGAGAGATGATAGTGCTACAGGCTTAGCGTCTCGCACTTCATCGGTCACCCCCGATATCCGCCCCCGCATTAAGAGAACGCGGAGCCAAAAGAATTTAGCCGGCCGTGCGCCGATGACCGCGTCAGTCGAGCCCGAGTCGCGATTGCTGAGCCCCTCGAGCGCCAGGAAGCGGGTCAGAGATCTCGCCCCCTTGAGCTCTCCGCCGAATACGCCGGCGAAGAAGCTCAAGACACGCCACTCCGGCGTTGAACCCATTGGCATGGACGTCGACTCCTCTCGGGACAGCTCGGAGACCGACAACTGCGCCAGTCCGCTGTCCCTGGCCAACGATAACGGCGACACAACAGGCGCAACTTCCCCCGACCCCGCCATCTTGACCCCTGAGTTCTCACCACACAAACATAAGGCCCAGGGCGGCAGCAGCGGAAGCTACAATAGTGATATTGAGTCCCAGCCGCTCCCGGAGCCTGTGTCACCGATGCGGGAGTCATCTACAAAGGAAGAGTTATCCGAGACTACCTCAACAGGCTCGAAAGAATGGATGGAGCAAAAAGTGCGAGACTCCGAAGCCACGGCCACGAAACAGAAGAACCAAGAACCACAACAATCGTCCCCGCCGAAACGTTGCCAAAAGAAGAAATCACTACCACCACAACCCCCATCACCTCCACGCAGACCCCGTATCCCAGGCGACTACACCCTGACGCCATTACTCCTTTCCGAACCCGAGACTGCTTGGATTTATTGTACCAACTGCAATGAAGCATTCGTCCAGCGTGATGCCTATTTCACTAAGGCCAACTGCCCCCGCTGCGAGCGCCATTCCAAACTGTACGGGTACGTCTGGCCAAAGACTATGCCCTCGGGCAAAAATGATAAGGAAGAGAGAGTTTTAGATCATAGGACTATTAACAGGTACCTGGGTCCCGAAGAAGAGGCCAGGGCAAGAGGCCGCAAGGGCTGGAGAGAGAGGCTTGCCGAGAAGAAGGCCCGTGAGTCTATGTCGTCTACGCGGGATGATGAGGATATGGAGGAGAGGGGCAGGAAGAGGGTGAGGACTCCTTGAGCTTTGATTCCTGGAAATGGTCCCAGCTGAGAGCTAGCTACGGGCATGTGACGTTGTACATATCAGCCATTTGGAGTGTGAGATATACCGGAGTTTGACGGACTGCTCGATAGGCATTGCATTGCTCAATTACTAAGCACTTGTTATGATATCTCTTAAAGTCTAATTGATAATCACCGACTTGCCGTCCTGGACAGAGAATCTTCATCAGTTTTCTTTCCGCCTTATGTAATAATCTCACATGCTCACATTGAAAATACGTAATATCACATTCCAAGACGGGCGGATCGCCTGCCAAGCCTTAGGGGGGTTCAAACTCCCTCCTGGGCACCCCGGAAACCGCCTGTGCAGTTTGGGAGCTCCAAGCTTGTTTGTTGCCCGCCTGCCCGTCGTTCCGCTCTCTCAAACCCTTTGATATTCCCACAACAATGGGCAAAATGGGGAGAGCTGTCGCAAACCTGCGAAACGCCTTTTGTTAGCGTATCGGCACAAAACTGTTGCATCCCAATGCAGTTCTCGTCTTCTGATCTTCTCATCTACTCAACTGATTACGCTCAGCGCATCGCTGTACCTTTTCCCGGACGAATTCGTCTTTAAGCTCTTCCGTCGCTGCGTGCTTGTGACCAGTTGATTTTCCTTATCGTCTGGAGTTTTCGCATCTTCAGTCGCGCCCTTCGTCGCATCCGTTCCATGTTGTTAATTTTGGTCCCATCACGTCAATTGCGCCGATTCCGACCCGATTGAAGCAGTTTTCGTTCAACAAACTAATCTGCAAAAATGGCGGACAACTCCAACGATGAGATGATCGTGGACACCCTGGCCGCCATTCAGGCCAGCAACGCCACCGCGGGCAACGTCGAGATGGCCGAGAGCGGCGCTGCTGTCGCAGCCTCTGAGAATGCGGCTGGTAACCCCGAAGGTTCCACAGCTGAGGCCAGCGGTACAGCGGAGGATCCAGAGTCGCTAGTCAAACTGTCTCTGTGATGCCGCCGCGTATCAGTTTTGCGCAGTACCTGAGCAGCCCGATTGTTACCCTGCTAATTGGTCGGGAGAAAATAAGACTATTCTGACGGCGCACCAAGCGCTGCTGGTGCAGAGCCCGTTCTTTGCTGAGGCTTGCGCCGAGTTCACGGACGATGGAAGCGTATGTTTCCCTAAATGCCAGCTCTGTCGAAAGCACAAAGACTGACGATGGTTCTGCACAGCCACGCCAGATCGAGCTTCCAAGAGAGGATATCAACGCAATAGGCTGCTTTTTCGAGTTCCTCTACACGGGCGAGTACTTCCCCAAGAAGATTCCCGGCCAGCGGCAACTGGAGCGGCACCCGTCAATCCCCGGAGGTCAACCTTACGGGCGAGCAGCTCCTCAAGCATGCTAAGGTCTATACTCTTGCGGAGAAGTTCGGCATCATGAATCTCAAGAACCTGGCCTCGTCCAGGATCCACTGCGTCAACTCAACCGCCAAGGGTGAGATTGCCTACGCCCGCTACGTCTATTAATACACTTCGCCCGACGACATGGCTATCCGCGGCCCTGTCGCCAACTTCTGGGCCATGCGCAGCCACACCCTGCGTATCGAGGCCGAGGAGGAGTTCCGCAGTCTCTGCTTGAAGTTCCCTCAGTTCGGTTACGACGTGCTTAGTACGTTTCCCTTCAGCATTTCTTTCGCGTCTGTACCATTTTGTTAACCCATTATCCCTCCAGCCCGCGTCCTTGACGAGAAGCTCAAGCGCAAACGCAACGAGAAGCTTCATCCCAGCAGCAGCAGTGACGCCACGCCCGGCAGCTCCCGCAAGAGGCTTCTGTTCCATTGATTGGTTGGGTTAAGTCTGGGTTACTTCGATCATATCTGCTGATCTTAGGCCATCAACATATAAGCACCCAGACACTCACATGCTGGGCACATAAATCTCAAACAGAAGCCAGATTGTGAGGGATTTCTATTGCGTCACATAGATCTGGTCATGAAATCGGCGTTGAACTCTTCTGACTCCCTAATGGCAGGATCTGGTTTGGGCCAGAAGGACTTGGCCGCTGGTGCCATACGGCCACAACCTTGTGTGTATATGGGCTTGTATCAATGTCACGGCTTCAGCGGGTTGCTAGTGAACACGTAGTCTTGTTGCTGGCTGATTGTGTGCTCGTTCACAAATCCACCCGCCTGCCGACTGTGTCTTCTTGGACCAAAGACGTTGATGTCTTCCTCTGAGATGTAGGAAGACAAAGGATCAAGGTTTGAATTCATAGAACTACGCTATCTTAGGTTTTAGCTCTTTGCCCTAGACAGTACCAAGTAGTCAAGATAGAATAACAGGCATTACAAGCTTATATTGCAACGGATTCAAAGGCCATCGGTCTCATTCTCCCGAACCCTCATCGGACGAGCACTTGATCAGTTAACCACCAATCGCCCAACATTTTTCGCAGTCGCAATAACCTCGCTCTCGTTTCCATCAACGAACTCGATCTTCGCTCTCAGCTGATACTCACCCTTGTCGTCGATCCTCAGTTCCATCGTATGAAACGTAATGTCCTCTCCAACGATCTCACCCGATTCATTTGTTACTGGTTGAATGTTCCTCGGTCCCGACAAAGCAGACTGGCCATCTTTCCACGATCTGCCACCATCTGCTACCAGCATGGCCACCATGCTCCCTCCCATGCTCCTGTACTCGCTACTTTGATCGATGATAGCCTTTACGGTGAATCCCCGAATGGGAACGCCCCGTTGGAAGGGTCCTTTGGAGGGCAAGTTTACCTCTTTGATGGTGACACCAGTTTTGACATTCCTTGTCTCCGCCGACATGGTGAATTGACAAAGTCAGAGTCGAAGAACGATGCTAGAGACTGGAGAGTGTGAGTAGTACTCCAGAGAACAAAAGTGTTCCGTAAGCTGAGTTATCAATACCATCTTTTGCATAGAGCGAGCTGGTTATATATACTTTCTGCTACCTCTCACACCAAGTACTCTCAGACCTCATCACGCATTCCCACTAGAAAATTACCAACGTGAGATCAACTCGACGCTCAAAAACGCCAGTTGTCAATCTTGTGTTTCCATCACACATCTTGTCTGGTTGAGACCTCAGAGTTTGCTGGAACCGTTGAAGACCATAGTCACCAAACCAAAGCTGTTTGCTCTCACGGAAGCATTACATGTCAAATAATGGTCTGTTTACCTCCTCCATGTTCTGTAGATTAGTGTTCCAAAGCCTGTATTGTTGGAAAGAGACGATTCAGACACGTATCACTTGGCATACACTCATTAAATAGACCAGAATCCGGCCTCAACGTGGAAGACAAGTACGTCCAACGTCAACATCGGAAGAATAAGCCACATTCGGATAGGGTAGCACGCAATCGTGTCTATTCGCTGTATATAGGTTCTCCCAAAACAACCATAACGATACCAGATCTAATCTAATGATGCTTTCAAGACGAAACCATCGCGTTCGTAAGCATGACCAAGCCGAGAACCATCATCTCGAAGCTGTCAACACCGTCCTAAAAACACACAACACCAACATCACCACGTTGAAGCTCATAATCCGCCCTCAAACTCAGAAAACTCAATGAGGAACAAATCTATCTAGGGCTGACTGGACGCGTGGACCCTGGAGTTACCTAGACCTGTTTGAGGTACTCAACGACCTTCTCCCTCTCTTCCACGGGCATCATGCGCAACAGGTCACGAACACCGCTCCAGGCAGCAACTGGGTTAGAGCTCTCGGCAGCGCGGAGAAGTTCCCGCATCTGGTCGGCAATGGACTCCTTCTTGAGCTTCTCAAGCTTCTCATTGATGCGATCCTGGTTCTGCTCGTACCACTCGACCACTTCACGGTCATTGGTCTTGAAGCCAGGGATGCCAACCCATGATTCGAGCTGCACAAGATGGGGACTGCGAGTCTCCGGAGAAGCCGCAAGCGAGGTGTTCTCAGGATCATGACGACGCTTGCCGGCAGGATTGATAGCTTCCTCGATACGCCGCAGGATGTCGTCCTCGATGAGCCTTCTGCGAACGCGCCAGTAGAAGAAACGACGAGACTGACGCCACTGTAGGCTCTGCCTGATAACACCCTTGGCCTTCATGCGCCCGGCTCGGTCATGCAGATCAGCAAATTGCACACAGATCTGGTGGTAGATTGGAAGGAGGAGCTCCTCGCGCTGCTGCATCTTTTTCTTGATGTTATCACTCTCCTCCTTGGACAGGCCTTCCTTGGCCATCTCCTTCTTCAGACTGCGGTAGACAGGATCGAGGCGAGCCATGGTTTCGAGCTGCTTGTCCTTCTTGTATTTGATGGGAATGATGCCCTCGGGCTCCAGAACGCCACCGCGAGCTTCCTCATCCGCGTACATCTCCATGGATGCCGGGTTGATTGTCGGATCCACAACGACCCACGAGCCACCACGAAGCTCACCGTGGGGCGGAATGTAAATGAAGATAGGTTTCTCGAATTTGGTCAAGGCATCGACGATGAAAGAACCGTACTTGAGAACCTCGTTGTACATGTCACGCTGTCCTCCAGAGAAGCCACGCCAGTTCGCAAGGATCATGAGTGGAAGCTGCTCGCCGTAGTTGAAGTCGTTGATGGCTTGCGCTGTCTTGAAGGCCGAGTTAGGATACCACACACCACCTGCCTCGTTCGTGACTTGCTCAATGGAGTCGGGGTTGGCGGGATCAGCAGGGGTGATGTTCTCAATGGTCCTGGTCTCGACAGCAATAACGCCCATGGGGATGCCACCAAGACGTGCGCGACCAACCACAACCGTACGTGCCCAGCCACCGAGGGTCTCAACGAATGAATCTTTGTCAAACAGGCCAGGCTGGAATCCGTCTTCATCCTCCTTGCCGGCAATCATCCACCGAACATCGTACGTTTGCTTGTATGGGGGCGTATAGACAACATCGCGATCCCAGGGATCGGGACTCGGGCTAAGAATAGGCAGCGGGTTGTTGCGCTGGTCCGGAATGAATGATAGCCACTGGACTATCTTGGTGACACCGTCGAAGTCATCTTTGGCTGTCAAGTGGGACACACCGTTGCGGTACATGATCTGAGTACCACCGAGCTGAAGGTTAGACGTGTAGACTTCGCGACCCAGCAGGCTGTTGAGCGCCGGAGCACCGGTGAGGATGATGGGCTGTCCTTCGACCTGCACGGCGCGCTGACCGAGACGAACAAGATAAGCGCCAATGCCTGACGAAACAGTCAATCGTACAGTTCAGCTCAAATAGGGCGTTGAACGGAGGGGGAAAAAAGCCACTTACCAACTGAGCGGCATGTAACCAGTGTGCAAGTGAAGATGTCGTTGTAAGCACGGCTAGTTGCACCAGCAATAAGACCAGAGCCGCGCAAGCACTCAACGCCCAAGCCCTCTTCGGCACCAACGATAGTGATGATCTTGTGGCGCTTCTCACCATCCTCCACAATCTCTTCTGTGATAACCTCGTTCTCGAAACGCCTTTTAGCCTCATCAGAGAGGTAAAGGTATTTGAAGCCGGCTTCAGGCTTGGCCGGGTCATTCCAGGCGACATTGAAATGAGGCATCAGCTCTTCGGCGAGGCCCAAACGAGCACCAGAGTTCGCGGAAAGGTAGATGCGCGGAATGCCCATCTTTCTTGCAAGCTCAGTACACTTGAAGAAGAAGGTGTCCTCCTTGGGGCCAAACGAGCCAATTTTGAAAGTAATGTCATTGGCGACGACAATGAACTTGCGGCCATCGGGATATTCAGGCGTGCGAGCATTGATGAGCCATCCAACCATGCCAGTCGAGTTCATTCCGGGTTCGCGTGATACTTCGGCCAAGTTGTCTTGATCGTCAAGGACCAGTTCATTGTAGTCGATGCATTCGCCGATCGCAGGCTGCTTCGCGGCCAATGAAGGAATCTTCTTGACAGCCTCGGTCCAGCTGTTTTGAATAGCCTGGCGGAAGAGCTCAGGGAAGTCATAGACATACTGTGTACCGAGAATATGTGCCTTATACCTCTTGGGTTGCAACCAATTTTTGGTAGGATAGGGCGTTGACACGGGAAGCAAGTGCATCGACCCGATCTTGGCATTACCACTGACGTAGTAATACACCCACTCGCCCTTCTCCGACAGCTTCTCCTCGTACAGTTCTATCTGAATGACAAAGCCGGAGGTGTTCGTGATAATAACACGCAACGGCATCGTATCGTTCTCGTCATTGTTGTCGGACCGCATGCAGTTAATACGAATCTCGACCTGATGCACGCGCAGCCGCCAACCACGAGGACCAAAGCGATCCAAGAAGCCCTGCAGGGATTCTGCAACTTCGTCTGCGGTGACCTGGAACGTATGGCTGAAGTTGATGAACATGTGGTTAAGATCGGTCTTGTTAGTACCAATGATCTCCAGTGCATCGAAAATGTCGTTAACAACGCGGTCAGCCTCAGAAATCAGGTACTCGGCCGTGGAAATCTCATCACGAAGCCGGCCTGGACGCACGACTGCACGGGTGAAGTAGCGCCGATCCGTCTCAACTCCTCTGCCAACGGCTTCGTACACATGGATGTTCTTGTTCTGGGTAAACACGGGCGTGAGCTTGAACTTAGAGAGGCGACCGAGTTCGAGCTGGAATGCAAGTGATGGCTCAATGTGGCGGATGCTGTCATCTTCGGCATAGTCTGGGCCGCGGAAGGTGTAGTAGCTGGGATAAGAACCGTCGTTCCGACCGCAAATGAACGTCAGACGACGGACACGACGAGCAAGCAGGTCGGCCTTAGAATTCTGCACCCAGGGCTTGATCAGGGCCAAGATCTCCTCGTCGTTCTTTCCTTCAGCGTCCCGGACGGCAACATTGACAACGGCAGAAAGTTCACCAATACCCTCCAAGCGAAGAGGTGTGCCGGGCCGACGCCTTTGAGCGAGATCGGCAGCGATGCCTGGCTGTTGCTTGCGGTCCTTATCCTTAGTCTCCTTATGTGCCAGCGGCAGCACCTCAAGAGCTCTTGACAATGCCTCTTCAGCATCAAGCAGATCCTTGCATGGTACTATCACGCCTTTGCGGATAGGCTCGTCCCGCGTTCTACGTGCCAGGTACGTCATGTCGCTGATGGAGTGGATACGCTTGAAGTCGTTTTCGACGGGCGTGGCCGGAGAAGATGGCACGACCGACTGCATGTGCATGGAGGACTCGGTTTGGTTCGCGCCACTCTTACGGAGCGCGAAGTCCCAATCGATAAAATACGGCCTTTCTTCGTCGTGATAGCGAACTTCCCTAAGGTTGTATGCACGATATGCGCGGCGGACGTAGACCTCGAGGGCAGCAAGGGCCACATAAGGGTCCTCGTGAGCGAAAAAGAGGGTGAGGACATCGAATACGGTATACTTGGAGTCGACAACCTCCTTCAATACCTCACGGTCTGGCCGCCGGTGGGACCAGCCGGTCTCTCCATAACGGGACTGCACAACTGATGAGCGGAGGATGTGTTCCATCTGTGCTGTCCTTTCCTCCAGCGATGGGAGAGCACAGAGGATGAGGACCTCGCGCGCCTTGAGGGAAACCTTGGCGGATTGGCGAGACTCAAGTTCGGTCAGCCGGCGAAGCACAGGACGAAGGTGCTTTCCAACATTTCCAACGTTTGGCTTGTTAGGCCGGTACTCATCCAAAAGGGCGAGCACCAGGGAGTTCTTGCTCATGACGTTCTTGTGAGAGAGGACAGTATTGACAACCTTCTGAATGTTGTCCTTGTACTGGTCGCGGAGCTTGAGAATAGCTTCTTCATCCTGCAGGCGACGGCCCGAGAACTGGCACTCGACATCGGCATACATCGACAGCAGGTCTGCAATGAGGTTCAGCTCCCGGGCCTTCTGACCGTCGAGATAGAGGTTGAGCACTGAGGTGAGCGGCTCGAGAGTGGACTTAAGCAAATCCTGATCGGTTTTGTTGGGGACATTGTCGTCCAAAAACTTGTTGAAGACCTTCAAAAGTTGACGAGCCGGAAACTCTGCTCCCCTGTTTTGAGCGCGCTCCAGAACCTGCGTAAGCTGCGCATCGAGCTTATGCGGCATGCGGGCATGAAGTGCAGAGAACTGAGCGGAAAATTCGCTGTACGGCAACTTCGGGTCGCGGAGGACCTCAATAAACTCCTTGAGCTTTTGCTGCATAACCACCTGGTTGTCGTAGCCGTTAAGGATGTCGCACATGGTGCCATAAAGGACAGCAAACCTTTGAGCAGGTTTGCTACCCACGACGACTGGGCTGCCGTACTGGGGAAGCTGGCCTACAAAAGGCTGGGCTTGTTTGACGCGGCTGGGGTCATCCAGAGCGAGAATGCCCAAAATATCGCCAGCCTCAAGTGTCGCACCTGGCTGCTTGATGAACTGCACAATACCGTCCTCCTGGGCAACGAGGGGCATATACATTTTCATCACTTCAACTTCAGCGAAAGTCTGGCCGGCGCGGATATGGGAGCCGCTCTCTACCGTATACTTAACGAGCTTTCCTGGTGAGGGAGTTCGCAGTTGTGTAGGGTCATTCTCCTGCTCCAGCAAGCACGTCTTGCCATCAATCGAAATGCGGGTACCGGTCGCCTCGTCCTTCCAGTAGACATTGTGGCTGTGTCCGCCAAGCAGAACCAGGAGACCACCGTCGCTCAGAGTACGCACGCCGACCTCGCACTGCGATCCGTTGATAAAGAGGCGGTAAGTATCGACGCTCGAGCGGGTGACGGTGAACTTATAGCGAAGACCCTCATATATGAAATCGACAGAGGAAACTGTCTTAAGGATATCCTTGGACGGAACCTGTCCCTTCTCCAGGCCAGCCCGATAATCGGCAAGAGACTTCTCGCTCTCCGTATGGGCCCTGATAACGGCGCCACAGATGATTGCCAGATTGGTATCGGGCCGCTCAGCAGTGAGTTTCTTGGAGATCAGCTCATCAAGCCAGCCAGTTGTGATTGTGTTCTCTTCGAATGCCTGCGTCTCAAGCAGCTTGATTAGGTACTCGACAGTGGTGCGGAAATCGCCACGAATGCTAAGCTCTTTGAGAGCGACAATCATATGTTTCCGCGAGGCAGCGCGGTTCTCTCCGTAGGCGAAAATATGACCAAACTGAGAATCAGAAAAGCTGTGAATGCCACCGGCAGTACCGACAGAAAAATAACCCCACACGTTGGAGCTGGAGCGGAAATTGAGCTCCTGCAGCATACCGCTCGAAGGTTTGAAACCCTCGCCAGGATCTTCGGAGGTGATGCGGCATGCAGTAGTATGTCCCTTGGGAGCCGGCCTGCGCTGAGTCTTCTCGCTCTCGGGGTTCTTGAACTCGAAATCGATCTCGGTCGCCGCCTTGGGGTCCACGCCGTAGAGAAGGCGGATGTCGCGAATGCGGTGTAGGGGGATACCCATGGCGATCTGGAGCTGCGCAGCCGGCAAATTGACTCCGCTGACCATTTCCGTGGTGGGATGCTCGACTTGGAGACGAGGATTCAACTCCAGGAAGTAAAACTTGTCATCGGCATGCGAGTAAAGGTACTCCACAGTTCCCGCAGAGACGTAACCAACAAGCTTGCCGAGACGGACAGCGGCCTCCTCCATGGCCCTGAAGGTGGTGGGGCTAGCAATTGTAACGGGAGCTTCTTCGATGATCTTTTGGTGTCTGCGCTGAACTGAACAGTCTCTGCCAAAAAGCGAGATGTTGTTGCCATACTGGTCGGCAAGCAACTGGACCTCCAGATGCCGGGCGCTATCCGCCAGCTTCATGATGAAGATCGGAGAACCCGGGATTTCAGCAGCTGCTGCCTTGTAGAGCTCCTCAAACTGGTCTTCATTCATGCACTTTCGGATACCTTTGCCGCCGCCACCCTCCGACGCCTTGATCATGACCGGGAAGCCAATCTCTCTAGCCTTCTCCAGGCCTTCTTCCCAGGAGTTGACGCAGCCCTTGAGGTAAACCTCTTCTGGGACAGTCACAATGCCGTTTTCGTCGATGTGAACCTCGCTAACTCCAGAGCCAGACCATGGGATGGTGGGAACATTTGCGTGCTGAGCGACGATAGTGGACGAGATCTTGTCACCAAGCGACCGCATGGCAGATCCAGGAGGCCCAATGAAGACAATCTTCTTGGGTGAAGCCGCCAAGGACTCCGGAAGCTTAGGATTCTCCGAGGCATGACCCCTAGCCAATGTGTATCAGTATCACTCAAGTCTATTAAGTGTGTGAGGCACTCACCAGCCGGCCCAGACGGCATGGACATCCATGCGCTCGGCAACATCGACGATTAACTCGACGTTGGCATAGTTATGGTTATTTGTGCCACCAGGCACTTCGACATAATGATCTGCCATGCGGATGTAGTCGGCATTGGCCTGAAGATCTTCTGGCGTAGCCATGACCGTGAACTTGATGGCACGCTCGTCTCCGAACGTCTCGTACGCCCATTTTCTTACCGACCGGATCTCCTTGACGGCTGCAATACCGTTGTTCGCGATCAGAACCTGGAATTCGATATATCATCAGCCATACAGTCGAGACCAACGGGAGGGATCATGGACAAAGGGGTTAGTATGGGGGAAGGGGAGAGGGGGGCTCACGTTAGTGATGACTGTGTGGCCGTCATGTTCGGCAACAAAGTCTTTCACTTTTGATGGAGGGGCATTCTCCAACCGATTCCCACCAATGAAGTGGGCGGGCAACTTGTGCTTCTCGGCGTATGAAGGCCTGCCATTCGAGGTTGTGCCGTTGGGGGCACTCTGCCCATTGGGCTCCGCCATTTTGTATCTTAAGAGAGATCTGAGGATGAGAAATAATAAGATGCTGTTTTCCTACTTCTCATGTAGGACTCTGAGGGAGCGAAGGTCAGGCGGTCGGGCAAGCCGGCACTGTTGTCGCGTGGCACCTCGAGAGTGTTTGAGCCCAGGTTGGGCCTGTAAAATAGGTGCGAGGTCTGTCTGTTGGAAACACTGCTACCAAGACGATCCCAAGTCAGCTGGTTGCTTGGTTGTAACAAAAATGTTTTCAGGAAAGATCGAGAACCAACCTCGATTCGCAGCGGAATTCCTTTCTCTTGGAGAGAGATGGTCACCCACGAGTCAGAATCTAAGATGGATATCGGCACAGGTATCTCTGCAAGGGTCTCTGCGCGGAGGAGAGAGACTCGACGGTGGATTAGAAAAAGGATTGGCCGACAAAGGCACAAAATCGCGGAGCAGAAGAAGCGAAAGCCGTCTCGTCGAGCGTCCAGCAGTTTCCGTGAGAAGGCCGGGGGAGTTGAGGAGTTCTCGGGAAGGAAGGGAGGAGAAGGAGATACGAGTTTGGGCAAGAACTGGGAGGAGCAGACTTGATGAATGGCAATCCAAGAGTTTCTGGTGGGAACCCGCACCCATGAGACGGTGGAAGGTGGAACCAGCCCAGCATGCAAAAGGGACAGCGTGCATCCAATGTCGCGGTTCCGATTTGTGGTTCGCTATTTGTACCAGGTACCTTCTTCTTGTCATCCACTTCACCCCGCCACCACCACTTCAACACTTTCCGGGCAGCTTGGAGATGTGCTGCATCCTGTTGCAAAAACGCGGTTTGGTAGCTGATGTGCCTTCCTCACCTCCATCTTTATCATCCACGGAATGTTGGGAAGCTCGTGCGGGGTTAGAGAAGCCGAAGGGTTTGCGTTTGCGGTGCCACACCCAATGTGTGAGGCGTCATCAGGTTCAGGTTCTGGCTCCTGGCGGTTGAACCCTCCTGTCACATCCCACTTTTGGTCGGGCCCCGCGGGGCTCGCTTGTTTCTCCCACCACCGCGGCCTTCCCTGCCCGAGCATGATATCAGAACAGCAAATCCACGTCCACTCAAAATCACTAACACTTTTAATAAACAACTTACTAACGCCGGCCCCTGGACATTTGCACATCTGATTTACATGAAAGGAAACTCCAGTGTCCCTTTACTGACAGACAGGATGGAAAGGGGACGTAGGCGTCAGACACGGATTACAAACCCCCATGTACAAGTACCTGGCCCAAGCTTCGACGGTGAACCCACATCGGCACTCGGGCAGCGCCATCTAGGGTCCGGTGTCTGACATCATTTGGGTCCTTTTGATGGCTCGGCCTGCGGTTCCATCGCAGCAAAGCGCGATGCCCTCCAGTCCAGCGTCCGAACACCACACTGGCCGCTACAACGCCGTGGATCTCCGCAACGACAACGTGTTCCCCTCGGCGATGGCCAACCCATCCTGAGCTTGTCATCACGGCATCGAGAGGATCTCTCAGAGACCGCCCAGATGTGGGGCACAGGATGCGCAAGCGTTTCGCGGCACCCCAGGTCTCAACAACATTTTTTTTACTTCTCCCACGGTTCGTGTTTCGGCTCGTCTAACTTTTAAAACCCCACTGGCCGCCACCAAGAGATCACCTCAGCCCAGTGGGCCCCGGCCAAGTCAGTGACACGCACACTCGTCCAGAAAGGACAAGGCACCTTTGAGTCTCAGGTCATTCATTGCAACGCCGAGGTTTACCGCAAAATTCGGGCAACTACAAACTTTCTTCTATCTCGGGATTTCCGGCCGGAAGGAGTCCGGGATATGAGATGGCGGAAGGCTCTGTTGAGGCAGATGGGCTCCTCCTTGCCAAAGTTACAGATCCCCAATTGTTGAGAGTTTCCCGCACGGGCCCGCGGCAACCCCGGCCACCCGATCGACAAGATTTCGGCTGGCCCACAGTCCGGAGCTAGACCCGCATATCCCCAACATTCGTCCGTTCTGGGGGAATCCATTTTCGGATTAGCGGAGGGCCCTTTTGTTGGTCCCAGTTGGCAGGGCTGCCAAGATGCGCCTGAGCGGCGGAAATCTTTGTATCGGATGGTGAACGGCTGAGCATGTCTTTTGAGATGCCGGCGAGTTTTTGCATATCGCGTCCGTGGCTATCGCAACGGCATTCGAGTAGCGTGGAAACCCACGTGTATTGGCATGTTAACGTTATTTCCATTTGTTGTCTACCCGCTTCTTCGTTCTGGCGTGCCGTATCTCAGTCAAGGCAAGCTGAGGGATGAGGGTGTTGTCGGCGATTGCTATGGATGGGATATGGCTGCACTCTGATGGCTGGATGTATTTAGGGATTATATGAACACAGACACTTGTCAAGTTTGGTTTTGTCTGACAAGTCCGATCTTGTAGTGGCGCATTTATCATCCCCAGAGTTCTCTATTTTTGACTGAGCCGATGAGTTACACCTGGGGCTATCCCTTGGACTCAGGTACTCTTCACTGTTGTGTCCTTTCGCCAGTACGAAGGGAAACGGAGGATGACATGGAAGGGGTAACTCATCTCAATCTAATACTCTTACCCTTGCCTTAACAACGTTATGATCAGCAGTCCTTCTTAAGGCATGGTTCAGAGGAGATGATGTCCATTTAACCTCGAACATCCCCGCCCACACGTAGCCATTTATATCAATGATGTGATCAAGATTTCCCCTCCCATTCCACACCCAGACAAATAGACCCTGCCCAAACCGCTCCCGTCCGGATGGAACACCGATCTGGTTTCTTATCTGTCCAACGGTCCAGCTTCTGGGGCCGGACACAGTTTAGCGTTTAATGGTCCAGTGAGCGAATGAATGAACAGAAAGCCAAGCCGTTAGACCCACATCCGTGGGCCTGACATCAGAATCGTACGATGTCCTTCTCTTTCCTCTGCAACACCACAGCTCCCTCGCCAGCTCGGTTTCAGCCTTACGAGGATGGTTCACCGTTCCGACCTCGTGGGAAGTGCTTGGGACAGATGTCAGAGTGCCGGCCAGGGAGGAAGGCGGGAAAAGATTTTGGCTGCGGTATGAAATCGATTCCTCCAGCGACAGGCGGGATGCATGAAGTTGATTGGCTGCAAGGAGTCGCGGAAGTCGTTATCCCAAGCATCTTGCATATGGAGCGGTTAGCGCAGGCTATTGTACATGATTCTAATGTGTGTTTATCACAGATACATGGGGAGAGAAGGGGGTGCGTATGCAACTTGCTGTGATGGGCATAGACTTCATCTTGTTGCTGATGTGCCAATCGCCATTTGGAGGGTTATCGATGTTTTATGTTTGGGCACGGACACTGGTGAGGGGATCGCCGTGAGGCCATTAGGCGGTCAAGCCTAATATATAAGCAGGATTCACCTTAAAGGGTTCGTCTCTCTCGCTTGAACTCTCGATCAGATTGTCCTGGGAGTAAACAGTTCAGCATCTTGTTGGAGTATCAGATCACTTCGGTTCTTTTCGCCCGATTCTCGCCGGAATGTAAACATGGCTTCATCCATAAACTTCTCTAGAGCATCCAACAGGACAAGACCAAGCGACACGCCGCAAAGTAAGTCACCTCACCTTCCCCAACATGGAACGCGAGCTGAGAGACTAGGAGTTATATGTATGGTATGTACTAGTATCCGTACTTGGATGGGCTAAGTATCGACATTCTTCACTGTCAACCCTCGTCGCTATCAACACAGGCCCCAATAATACCACAGGTATTCATATCCACCACGCATTACACAGAGGATACAGTCATTTGTTACACCTATCGATTCTCTCTGTCGTCCATCGGACAATGACACAGACCAGGCGGGCAGGAGGAGTTGTCGGCTACCTTAACAAACACAAATGTTGGTCGATCACACGTCCGGAATGGGGAAGATAGGAAGGGGTTAAGGGAAGGGGGTCTCAGCAGCGCCAGGGCCAATGTAATAACAAAAAGGTAATAAAAAGTGTGTATGTAGTGACTATCCCATATCAACAAAAGAAAGTGCGAAAAGAAGAATGCGAGACTTGCTGAGAAAACAAAGATAGACAGGAGGTGGTATCGCGAATTCCACGAGCAGCAGCATCAACAGTAGCAGCGGCCAGAAGAGAAGGAAAAAAGGGGGAAAATTAGCCCAGGCACCACCACCACCCAACCAGCCATCCATCCATCCATCCAACCGGTGTGTGTCAAAATCAAACAGACGAGACAGATGATGGTGTTAAGGAAAAGCAGCAAGCAACAACCCAAACGGAGGAGAGGCGACTGAGGATAATGACTCAGAGAGACAACCAAAAAGAACTGGAGAACCTCAAAGTCCTCCCCCAAGATCTTCGTCGTTCTTGATGCGATCAATCTCTGAGTGGGCCGACAATGCTGGATGAATGCCTCCAACCAACCAAAAACTCCATACAACCAAAATCAGACTTAGTACCACCCCTTCCCCATCCTTGCGTTAATATCAATACGTCTCTCCCAAATCTTCGTATACCCTCGCGTTGCTGACCCTCCTCATTCCTGAAACAGACGACGCCCCGCTGGGTCTTCTAGACCGTACCGGAATGCCGCTACCCGGAAGTGGGATACCCGTTTCATAGCCGCCACGCCTAGTTGGCGTTCGTCGGTAGTCAGACTCGTCGTCTTCAAGCAGTGACTCGTCGGCGGCCTCGTTGGTGGTGGTGTAGCTCATGCTGCCGCTGTGGCCATGGCTATAGACTGAGTTGTGCACACCCATACTGCTGCGTGGGCGCGAGAGCGGTGTGCGAGTGCTGCTTGCACGGCTCATGGGTCGGGAAGAAGGTATCGGAATCGCGGATTCAGCCGCCCGGCTGGGCGGTCGGCCGTATGTGCTGCTAGACATACTGGTTCGGCTGCTGGGGCGGGAGTAGAGATCTGAGTCAGTTGACTTATGGGAAGGGGTGTGGTGGTTGATCGTTGAGCCATTGGCAGTTGGGTTGCGGTTTGGTAGGGGCCCGTGAGAAAATCGCGAAACTCCGGATGATGAACTGAGACGCGGGACGTGCTTGCTTGCGCTGGCAATGCTGCTTCGGGAGGCTGAAGGGGGATGGCGAGACTGCGCGAGACTCGGGGGCGGGAGTTGCTCGTCGCTGGTCTGGCTGGAGGTTGAGGCATTGGATCCAACAGTGCGCTTTCGTGTTCGGATACTGAGCGTGCCCGAGACGTTGCCACTGGCAGACCGAGTCGATGGCCGAGGCGGTGTGCTCGTACTGCTAGAGTAAGTATGGTTGCTGGACGAGAAGTTGTGGTTGCCCGTGTAAGTGTTGTCAGGGCCATAGGCATTGGTGAAAGCGCTGGCAAAGGGAGTGTCTTTCGTGTTCGCGGAGTTTGGGAGTTTGGAGCGAGCGGAGTGGACACGTGCCTCGAGCTTCTGCATCTGGGCAGTGAGAGTCCTGATGTGAGTAAGTGAGTTCGTTGATGACACGCCTCTTGCAGCACGTGCGGCTCGAAGCGCGGCCGACTCGCGTGGCCCGGATGGCCTTGGCCTTCTGGGCTCAGGCGGCCTTGTTTCGGTTGTTCTTGTTTCAGAAGAGATCGAGGTGGTGACGGAGCGAGCACCTCCCCTGGAGGACGATGAGCTTGCGTTGACCGGTCTCGGCTTGGGGGTAATGCTGCAATCGGCAGAGGGTAACCGGCTTCTCGGTAGGCGGTTCGGAGTCTTGAGCGAAGAGAGTTTAGGCAAAGGCATAGAAACATCTGACATTGGCGGCGATGGTGGATCCTGAGGTTCTGAGATAGTGTCGATAGTGGACAGCGACTTCGTATCTGGTGGTGTCGTGATGTTCATAGGCGAGCTGGTATTGGAGCGCGGTGAGTGCAAATACGACGGCGAGCCCGGGATAGTCAAGTCGGTCGAGAGATTCGACATATGCGAATTCTGCTTGCGGATCTTGTCTTGCAAGATCTCCGCTTCGATTTTGAGGTCGGAAAGTTCTTCCCGTAGCCTCTGCGCCTCAACTCGTAACCTTTCCCGCTCTTGCTCACCCAGCTTGATCTCCTCCTCCAGCATAACTCCCCGTTCGATTGCGATGTTGTACTTGGATTCCAGATCCTCCAGGGATGATGTTGTGTGCCGGGCATGGCGCTCCATGTCATCGTTGGCTACCTCTATGTCGCGCAGCTTGAGCTGGAGCGTCCGATTGGCATCGCGCAGAGATGTAATCTCCTTTTCGAGATTGCTCTGCGCTGCGCTTGCCTCGGCCTTGGACTCTTTATATTTCCTCTGCAAGCACAGTGTCAGCCAGCCTGGCCTTGTATGCATAGCAAACGGGCGTTGGAATTTAGCGACTAACCTTCCATTCCTCTACCTCGAAGCTCAACCCTTCAATCTTCTCTCTCAATGCCCTCTCCCGCTTGTCGGCTGCCTCCAGATCCTTCTCGAGCTCGGCCTCTAGCTCCTTACTCGAAGCCTGAAACTCGGAGAGCTCCTGCTCCAGCATCTCATACTGTGCCTTGTACCACGCAAGGGCTTCCTCGGGTTTGGTCGAGGAATTTGGAGGGGATGTCGGCGGCTCAATCATTTTGGCGGTTTATTAGGCGACGTGGTTGGATACACAGTCTCTCATGTGATGGAAAATAGCAAATGTCTAGTAGGAAAAGAAAACGTCGTAGAAAGAGTGTCGTAAGTCGGTATCGCAAGAGTAACAACAAAGGAAAAAATTCGTGCGTCGTGATCGTCGTCAGGTTAGGGAGTAAAGATTGTCGATTCGTAAAAGTCGGCGCGGAGTAAAGCGGAAAGTTGCTAGCTGGTGTCCGCGTCGAAAAGAATGTGGGGTAATGGTGTTTATGTTGACGTTGATGTGGTGTTGTGTGTTCTGGGATGAAATTCGCAGCAAGCTCTGCAGTTCGCAGTGGTCGAGGCAAGCGGCTGCCCGACTGGCGTCGGCGGTTGCAGGCAAAGAAGTCGGTGTCGGTGAGGGGAGTCGCTCCGGCGGCAGTTGAAAAGTCGCTCTCGTGTCGCCGAAAGACAGTGCCGTGTGCTCACCGCGCGCGACACACTTACCTACTTACTGCGCGGCCGTGCTGTAGTTGTCGTCGTCGTGGTCGACGTCGAGCCGGTGTTGGTGTTGTCGGTTGTTGAGAGGAGGAGATGGTCATGGAAGCATGGAACCAGCACAGGCAGGCGGTGCGGGCGGAGTCTGTTTGGCTTGGCAACCAGTGTGACCCCCCGGGAAGTGCATGCACCAGTCACGGCCAGTCTTGGGCAGCCTCCCTGGCAACCGTGCGCCAGCAAGTGGGGCGACCCTGCATCTGCGAGCCCTGGAGACTCAGAGTGCCGCTGGCTGCGGTTCGCTGGGCTTGCTGGCTTCGCTGCGGCGCCCGGCTGACAATGATCTGCGCTCCCAAAACAGAAACGCCCCCAATTGATTTTGTTGGCTTTTTTTTTTGCGATCAGCTCTTCCCTTGCCCATCCATTCTGCAAGCATGTCTGCTCGCACATGAAACCTGACCATATTTTGCCGAATCCAGGCCAGGCATCAATAGCGTCAGTTGTCCTAGGCATTATTATGCCGCTCCTCATCCCTCTCTCATGCTCTGGGGTCATGCAACCATCCGCAACCCTGGTTATGCACAACAACAATCGATAACCTGCAGTTCAACGCTGGCAATCAGCTTCCCCACCTCTAGACTGTGCCATCACATCTGACACGTGAAGCCTGAAACAAGGCAAGTACACGGATAAGCACATATCACATAGATTCTGCCAGATATCAATGTAGGTGGTTCTTTGGGCATCAAATCGGAGGACGTGGCAGGTGCCTCAGCCTCCAGGCGGCGCCAGCTGGCAGCGAGCCGCCAGGCCGCCAAGCATCGATCGGAACCTTCACCGATCTTTGCTTGAGCCCCATTCCGGTTTCTTTTGGGCGAAAGGAGCGCCGGTTAAGACCACTTTTTTAGGCTCCAAATTGTTAATGAGCGCTGATCCTGTGTATATCTTGGTTCTACCTCGTCGCCGAGGCTATGTCTATTGCAATGCTTTATGTTCTAGAGTCTGAGACCGAAAACGAAAACGGTGAGATGATAGAAAGACGTCTCTCCGCTGCCCAACGGCCGCCGTCAGCTCATAGTCCATACTTTGCAGCCTGAGTCTTTGCAAAGTGCATCCCAGCCGCGAAATGGAACAGTTTTGCTGCCACAATTGTCCGGTCCTGCTTGCTATACTCCACCAACCGGTCATATAATTCCGCCAACGGCACCACCACGCGCGTGATATGCTCACCATCCTCTAGCCTCTGCTCCGGCAGCTCGTCCTTCTCCCCCAGCTTCACTTCCACCATTACAAGCTGCATATTCGCGTTGCTCAACCCCGGATCGGCCGCTTGCACGGGGCTGACGCTGACCACCTCGCACTCATACCCCGTCTCTTCGCGGAACTCGCGAACTGCCGCCTGCTCCGGCGTCTCTCCCTCATCGATCAACCCCGCCGGCCACTCAACCGTGTATGCGTCCAGTGGCGGTCGGTACTGGATCACCAGCAGGGTGGCAGGTGGCCGCGCCGGATGTAGCAGCACGTTGCCCATTGCCACCGCGTCCACGCCTGCCGAAGCGGCGCGGGTCTTGCGCATCGCAACCTCCCATGTGCGCTCCTTGCCGGTCTGGTCGATGTAGGTGAGCTTTTTGAGTGTAACCCATTTGGAGTCGGTGGGTGAGAGCTCGGTCACAGACGTGATGATAGGTTCTTGGATCTTCAGCGACATTTTGCCTCTTGGGTGTCGAAATCTAGTTTGCAAGTAAAATTGCTTGTTTGCGTCTTTGCTGTTTCCAAGGTGAAAGGAGTAAACTTGAAAGTGGTATGAACGCAGGAGATGTGATCTTGTCCCCTCCTTCCACGATTTCTCCCCAGAGTTCTGTTTGGCGGGGATGTTGATGGTGCGTCCCAGAGCGGGGCGGAGGATGCAAGTTCCCCGCATGTACACAGTGTATATTTCTGATGGAATGATACGGTTTGATGGGATGGTGTTCTTTTCTTCCAGTAGGGACAACCTATCAGCTGATGAGATGCGGTTCTTTATGTTCCTGCTTGGTCATATCTTGGATGTCGAGCCTACACAGGACTTAGGAATCCCAGGTGGGCAACTTTGATGGTTTTGTCAAGAGGGGACTTTGTTGTGGAATGATGCCAAGGGACGGAAACTCGGCGAGTTCGCCGACATTAGGGTAAGGGTTATATCATCAAAAGTGAAGTCTCTGATTCCTCCCTTTTTTTCAATTGAAGTTTGTAGAAGTGTAATAACCTCTCTTGAGCTTCACTATAAGCTGAGTTCAGTGCTGTGAGTGCGTGCGAAACTTGCTGGATCATCGCGTCTTTAACTCCTGTTCAGTTTATCTTTACCATATTAAACATTCACGCAAGCGTTCCTCCCAAATGCTCTTCCTTCTTCCTTTCCCTCGTCATCATCACCACAGGTAAACTTAGGGGATCCTCTTTGAGAGTGGACAGTACACCGATCACATCGGCCTACAGTCTCTATATTTAATGGGGTTTTGGATCATTTGCATTAATTGGAACATCTTAAGGAATCGGTCAGCACAGTTTGGTATCTACTGATTTGGGGATATCTAGCTACTCAAGAAAGCCAGTAATGAGAGCATTCCTGACTCATTGTTTGTACCCATACTAACTAGTAATCAGACAGGCATCCTACTTCTATCATTACGTGTGATCGGTAATCCCTTTCTTTGATGGTTTCTCTCGAGAGGTCATGCCAGGTAGGTTGTAGGTGGTGAGGGGTCATTCCATTTCTCCTAACAAGAACATATGTTTAGAGAAGCTGAATTACTCTCATCACTAGGACCCCTTTGAAGTGTTTCTTTCACTGTTAGTTCCCTTCTGCGTCGGTCTCCAGTTCCTCAGCGAAAACCAAGCGATTAGCATTCAGCTTCTTCAGCTTCTAACCCACAGATGAATGTTTCGCTTGCTTTGAGGTCAAGGCAGTAATGCCACTGAACCAAGTTTGTCTAACGGATTTAATGTTTAAATATACAACAACCAGAATGCTATACCATTTCCTTTACCATGCGATACTTTGAAATCTGGACTTTTGCTCTCTTGTTCAAAGATGAAGCCCTTTATGTTTTTCTCGCTCACATCGTTACCATTCTGCCTGGGAATGTTAGGCTAAAGTATGCCATTTTCAGGACTGAGAAAGCTGAACAATCCTAGGATGTGTTGCGGAATCTCAACCCACACTTTTAGCCAAGCCATTCGAGGTCGGGAAGTGGCAAAATTTAACATTGACTCTCTGTAAGGAGTTTACCTCAGGAGGATCGTAGTCAATAGTAATCTTGAGAGCTGTGCCGCTTTTCAGGAGCATTGTGAGCAGGATCTTGGAATCTATTCATATGCTTCATGTGTTCATACATACGTCCAACCTAGTCATAAAATAACAGCAACTTTATTGGTGAAATATCATCCATGCTGGGAACCGAAAAGAAAGTGAAGAGTTATTATGACCTCCGGCCCGTCACCAGGTCCATCTCCTCCGGCTTTACCCTCTTTGTCTTCTTCGCCCACTTCCACCACAAGATGTTGATAATGTACACCGGAATGCCAATGTAACTGGTCATAAACTTATCCACCTGGAAGTGCGGGATAAATGCCGAGTACCCGCTGAAGAGGATGACCAAGATGGTGATGAACAGCGCGATCCACGCGCCCCACGGCAGCAGGATATTCCGATACGGCATGACTGAACGCGGGATATTCTGCACCTTCATGGCACGGATCATGGAGAGGTAGCTAACGAGGACAGCGATCCAGTTGAGGGCACCAAACACGGTGACGAGCGAGACGAAGTACCCAAAGACGGTTGCTGCGCTCTTGGTGGCGTTCATGAAGCCCAGGACGATGAAGACGGAAGACAGGATGACGGCGGGGATGGGCACACCGCGCTTATTGGTGCGCTTCATGATGCTCGGGGCCTGGCCATCCTTGGCAAGAGCCCAGACACTGCGCGAGGCGAGATAGATATCCGAGTTGGCGGCGCTGAGGGTGAAAATGAGCAGCATGCCGTTGACTGCGTCGCCAAGTTTGTCGATACCAGAGCGTTTGGCAGCAACGGTGAACGGAGAAGCAACTGTAAAGTTGAGGTTAGCATGTGAAAGAGCTAGGTCAAAGGGAAGAATGACGTACGGCCGCTGGTGCGCTGTTTAGTGGCCTGCAGGAGCTCAGGACTGTTGTACGGAACAGCCATGCCAAGGACCAGGACACCAGCAACATAGAAGAAAACGATGCGGAGCAGGGTCTGGTTGACGGCGCGAGGAACGTTCTTGCGAGGGTTGGGAGTCTCGCCAAAGGCCACACCAACCAGCTCGGTACCCAGATAAGCGAAGGTAGCCTGGACGATGCAGGCCCAGACACCGACAAACCTGCCAGTGGCACCCTCGATGGTGTGGGTTTCGCCGTTCAGGGTAACAAAGTACTGCCCGAAAGCGCCAGGATCCCTCCAGTAAGAGAAGCCGGACCTGACGTGGTTTGGGCCACCACCAAGGGAGATGATGAAGCAGAGCAGAATCAGGGTCAGGATGACCAAGGCCTTGCACAATGACATCCAGAACTCAGCTTCACCAAAGAATGAGACGTGGATGAGCTGAGGAGAAGTTAGATATGCGGTCATTC
>Ga0065720_1002860_pt1 | contig 70247 bp, 58 predicted proteins | sample Thericmetagenome_FD_59107 | JGI IMG/M metagenome (GOLD analysis project Ga0065720, IMG submission 59107) | Thermophilic microbial communities from the Joint Bioenergy Institute, California, USA of rice/straw/compost enrichment - eDNA_2 v2... | ecosystem: Engineered > Solid waste > Grass >...
GGGAAGCACGACCATAACAGTATGACGGGGGTCCTGATAGATGAGAACCATAATCGTCGGCACCAGACAAAGTGCCCTGGCCTTGACGCAGACCGGACAAGTGATCGAGCAGCTGAAGCGCATCTGCGCGGACAACGGGCTGGCATATGAATTTGCGGTGCGGAAGATCGTCACCAGGGGTGACCGGATCGTCGATGTCACCTTGTCCAAGGTTGGCGGCAAGGGACTGTTTGTCAAGGAGATTGAACAGGCGATGCTGGACGGGGAGATCGATATCGCCGTCCACAGCATGAAGGACATGCCCTCCGAGCTGCCGGAAGGACTGGTGATCGGCGCTGTGCCGCTGCGCGAGGACCCGCGGGATGTCCTGATCTCCAGAGATCATGTGAAGTTCGAGGACCTGCCGCGCGGCGCGAAGATCGGCACGAGCAGCCTGCGCCGCAGCTCGCAGCTGCGAGCCGCTCGTCCGGATCTGATGATCGAATGGATACGCGGCAACATCGATACGCGCATCCGCAAGCTGGAGGAGGAAGGGTTCGATGCGATCGTGCTTGCGGCTGCCGGACTCAAGCGGATGGGATGGGAGGCGCGCATCAGCGATATCCTGCCGCCGGAAGTCTGCATCCCGGCGGTCGGGCAGGGAGCGCTGGCGATCGAATGCCGGCGGGATGACGCCGACGTGCGCGCGCTGCTCAGCCTCTGCAACGATGAACCGACGGAGCTTGCGGTAACGGCTGAACGGGCCTTCCTCCGCCGCCTCAATGGCGGTTGCCAGATCCCGATCGGCGGCTTCGCCGAGATCGCGGGCGAGGAGCATGGCCAGCCGGTGGTGCGGATGCGAGGCTTCGTCGGTACGGACGACGGAAGCCGCATGCTGCGGGCGGAGCGACAGGGAACGGATCCCGTTCAGGTCGGCCTGGAAACGGCGGAGCAACTGATCGCGCAAGGCGCGGATGAAATCTTGCGGGAAGTTAGGGGTTAGAGACAGTGCCGGGAAAGGTATATCTTACAGGAGCCGGGCCAGGAGATCCGAAGCTGATCACGCTCCGGGCCATCGAGGCTCTCCAGCGGTCTGACGTGATCATCTACGACCGACTCGTCAGCCCGCAGCTGTTCATGTACGCCAGGCCGACGGCGAAGCTGATCTATGCGGGCAAGCAGCCGGAACGGCACACGATGAGGCAGGAGGAGATCAATCGTCTGCTCGTCGAGTATGCGTCGCAAGGTCTGACCGTGATGCGCCTCAAGGGTGGAGATCCGACGATCTTCGGACGGGTCGGGGAGGAAGCGGAAGCGCTCGCCGAGCGCGGCATCGAATATGAGATCATCCCGGGCGTCAGCTCCGTGCATGCCGTTCCGGCCTATGCGGGCATCCCCATCACCCATCGCGATCATGCTTCCTCGTTCTGCGTCCTGACCGGACACGAGAAGCCCGAGAAGCTGGCGACCTCGCTGAATTGGGAGCATCTCGCCCATGCTGCCGACACGCTCATCTTCCTGATGGGAGTCGGCAGGCTGGAGATCATCTGCGAACAGCTGATGAAGCACGGGCGAAGTCCGGCCACCCCCGTGGCGCTGATCCGCTGGGGGACCAGGCCTGAGCAGCAGACGCTGGTGGGCACCCTTGCGGATATCGTGGCCAAGGTCCGCGAGAGCGGCTTCAGTTCGCCTGCGGTCATTGTCGTTGGCGATGTGGTGGCCCTGCGCGACAAGCTGAGCTGGATCGAGAAGCGGCCGCTGTTCGGCAAGCGGGTGCTGGTCACGCGAGCGCGCGCGCAGGCGAGCGAGATGATCAGGCGGATCGAGGAGCTGGGCGGGGAGGCGGTCGCTCTGCCGGTGCTGGAGATCGAGCCGGTTCAGGACGAAGCAAGGCTCGCCCGGCTGGATCAGGCTCTGGCGCAACTCGCCGGGTATAGCTGGATCGTGTTCACCAGCGTGAATGGGGTCGAGCATTTCTTCAGGCGGATGCGCGAGCGGCGCATCGATGTCCGCCAGGCCCAAGGCGCGAGATTCGCCGCGGTGGGGCCCGCTACCGCGTCCGCCCTGCTGGATCGGGGGATCGTTCCCGAGGAGCTGCCCGGCCGCTTCCAGGCCGAGGGGCTCGCCGATTATCTGCTGGCGAGGCTGAAGCCGGGCGATCGGGTGCTCATCCCAAGATCATCGATCGCCCGCGATGTGCTGCCGGAGGCCCTGCAGGCGGCGGGTTATGAAGTGACGGCCGTGGATGTCTATGACAACAAGCCTGTCCGATCGGGCGCGCGCTGGGTGGTCGATCTGCTTGAGGCCGAAGATATCCATATCGTGACCTTCGCCAGCTCGTCGTCCGTGCATCATTTGATAGAGGCGTTAGAAGGTTATGGTGTCCGGCATCCCGAAGAGCTGGTGAATCGCTGCAAGATCGTCTGCATCGGCCCGATCACCGAAGCCGCCGCGCGCGAGAGGGGACTGGCTGTCACCGCCACCGCCGGGGAATCGACGATCGAGGCGATGATTGAGCTGCTGTGCACGATATGAGGCAAGAGCGGATGGGACTTATGATTACCTGCAAATGCATTTATACACCTGTTACCTATCAACTGATCTGCAATCCAGTATGAAAGGAAGTGAAACAGATGGGATTTCCAACAGTGCGCCTGCGCAGGCTGCGCGCGAACGGCACCTTGCGCAGCCTCGTCAGGGAGACGCGGCTTGCGACCGATGATCTGATCTATCCGGTATTTGCCGTGGAAGGAACCAATGTGAAGGAGCCGATCGCATCGATGCCGGGCGTCCATCACCTGTCGCTCGACCTTCTCGAGGAAGAACTGAGGAGTGCCTATGAGGCCGGGATCCGGGCCGTTCTCCTGTTCGGCGTGCCGGACAGCAAGGACAGCGTCGGTTCCTCCGCCTACGATGAGGAAGGCATCGTGCAGAAGGCGGCGCGCATGATCAAGCAGAAGCTGCCGGATATGCTCGTGATCGCGGATACTTGCCTGTGCCAGTACACGGATCATGGCCACTGCGGGATCGTGGTGCCAGATGCGGACGGACGATCGGCGGTCATCGACAACGACCGCTCGCTCGAGCTTCTGGCGCGCACCGCGGTATCGCAGGCGAAGGCCGGCGCGGATATCATCGCTCCGTCCAACATGATGGACGGCTTCGTCCAGGCGATCCGCCGGGCGCTCGATGAAGCCGGATATGAGCATGTGTCGATCATGTCGTACTCGGTCAAGTACGCCTCGGCGTTCTATGGTCCGTTCCGCGACGCGGCGCATTCGGCGCCGCAGTTCGGAGACCGCAAGTCCTATCAGATGGACCCGGCCAATGTCAGGGAGGCGCTAAGGGAGGCTGGGGAGGATGTGCGCGAAGGCGCGGACTTCCTGATGGTGAAGCCTGCCCTCGCCTATCTCGACGTGCTGAAGGAGCTTCGCCAGCATTTTCATCTGCCGATCGTCGCCTATAATGTCAGCGCCGAGTATTCGATGGTGAAGGCGGCTGCGCAGCAAGGGTGGCTGAACGAACGGGAGATCGTGCTGGAGACGCTGCTCGGCATGAAGCGTGCCGGCGCGGATCTGATCATCACCTACCACGCTGTGGACGCCGCCAGATGGCTGCAGGAGGGCTGGCGCTAGAGCGAACTTACAGGATCCGGGACAGATCCAGGACGAAATGGTCGCTTGAGATTTGCAGCACCTTGCGATCCTGGAACTCGCGGAGCACCTGCAGCAGCGTGTCTTTCTTCACACCGGCCAGCTGGGCGAGCTCGTCATAGTTCAGGCCCACCCTGAAGTAGATCTGCTGGCCATCGCGCTGTCCGTCACGCGCCGCGATCTTCACGAGGCTCTTGGTGATCCTGCTGCGCTCATCGAGGAACACGAGGTCATGGACCTGACGGTTCGTTTCGCGCAGTCTGGCGCTCAGCTCCTTCATGATGCCGACCGTGATCTCGAAGTTGGCCTTCAGCAGGCTGAGGAAATGGTCCCTGCGCAGGGCGTACAGCACGGCATCCTCCATGACCTGCGCGGAGGCCGAGCGCGGCTCCTGGTCGATCAGCGCAAGCTCTCCGAAGCTGTCTCCAGCCTTCATGATGGACAGGATCTTCTCCTGGCCTTCGGCATTGGAGGTATAGATCTTGACGGAGCCGCTGATGACCATATAGAACACGGAACCGGGATCGCCTTCGCGAAACAGCACGTGACCGGCGAAGTAGCTCTCCCTGGTGCACATATTGTTAATGATGGCTAACTGGTAGTCGTTTAGATGTCTGAACAAGGCAACCTGTCGCAAGAATCGCATCGAACTATCCCCTTATCCCGGTAGAAAATGATGGTTTGTCTCTAATGTAACATAAAATGGGATGTTATGCTGAGAAAATTTGACCATATATGTCCATAATATGTCGAATAAGGTGGGATACATATGACCAACAGCCAAGGCCGCAGAAGCGATCGTTCAGCAGCCGCCTTCGCGGAAGCGAAGCAATACATGGTTGGGGGCGTCAACAGTCCGGTCCGCGCGTTCAAATCCGTGGGTCTGACACCGGTCTACGTGGAACGCGGGGAAGGAGCGTATATCTACGACATCGACGGCAATCGCTTCATCGATTACGTCGCCTCCTGGGGACCGCTGATCGTCGGGCACGCCCATCCCGAGGTGGTGGACATCATCCAGCGCACTGCGGCCAAGGGGACGAGCTTCGGCGCGCCGACGCTGATCGAGACGGAGATGGCGAAGCTGGTCTGTGAGCGGGTGCCTTCCATCGAGGTGGTGCGAATGGTGAACTCCGGCACGGAGGCGACGATGAGCGCCCTGCGATTGGCAAGGGGGTATACGAAGCGCGACAAGATCGTCAAGTTTGAAGGCAGCTATCACGGCCATGCCGATTCCCTGCTGATCAAGGCTGGCTCCGGCGTCGCCACCCTCGGCTTGCCTGACAGCCCCGGCGTGCCTCAGAGCACGGCGGTCAACACGATCACCGTGCCGTACAACGACCTGGAAGCGGTGAAGCTGGCATTCGAGCGGTATGGCGAACAGATCGCCTGCGTGATCGTGGAGCCTGTGGCGGGCAACATGGGCGTGGTTCCTCCGCTGCCGGGATTCCTGGAAGGCTTGCGCGAGGTGACGAACCGTTACGACAGCCTGCTCATCTTCGACGAGGTGATGACCGGCTTCCGCGTCGGATTGCACAGCGCGCAAGGCCTGTTCGGCGTCACGCCTGACCTGACCTGCCTCGGCAAGGTGATCGGCGGCGGCTTGCCCGTCGGCGCATATGGCGGACGCAGGGAGATCATGGAGCATGTCGCGCCCAGCGGCCCGATCTATCAGGCAGGCACCTTGTCCGGCAATCCGCTGGCGATGGCGGCCGGTCTCAAGACGCTGCAGCTGCTCGGCGAGCCGGGGGTATACGAGCGTCTGGAGCGGATGGGGGCGCGGCTTGAGGAAGGCTTCCGGCGCAATGCGGAAGAGCTCGGCATTCCATGCACGATCAATCGCGTGGGCTCGATGATCTGTCCGTTCTTCACCGACAGGAAAGTGGTGAATTATGAAACAGCTCGCACTTCCGACCTGCAGAGGTTCGCGAAGTACTTCGGCCATATGCTCGATCTGGGCGTAAGCGTCGCTCCGTCGCAGTTCGAGGGCATGTTTATCTCCACCGCCCATACGGATGAGCTGATCGAGCGGACGATCGAAGCCCATCGGGAAGCGCTCCGCAGGCTGTAGCCGGGTTCCGGCGCGGCCGGGCTCATCCTGGCTGGCACGGCCTTATCACAGGAGAAAGAGGAACGGTTATGCAGACGAACTCCGCTTACAATGATACTTTCCTGCGTGCATGCAGGGGAGAGCAGGTGGACTATACGCCGGTCTGGTACATGCGTCAGGCGGGCCGCTACGATCCGGAATACCGCAAGATCAAGGAGCGTTACACGCTGCTCGAGATCTGCGCGCAGCCGGAACTGGCTGCGGAAGTGACGATGATGCCGGTGCGCAAGCTGGGCGTCGACGCGGCCATCCTGTATTCGGATATCATGAATCCGGTCGCCTCGCTGGGCGTCAGATTCGATATCGTCAAGAATGTCGGTCCGGTGATCGAGGAGCCCATTCGCACCGCGCGCGATGTGGAGCGGCTGAAGCCGATCGATGTGGCGGACGATCTGGGGCACATCCTGGAGACGATCCGCATCCTTGACCGGGAGCTGAAGGTGCCGCTGATCACCTTCGCCGGCGCTCCGTTCACGATCGCCAGCTACCTGATCGAAGGCAGACCATCCAGGACGTACATGCGCACGAAACAGATGATGTACAGCGAGCCCGAGGTCTGGTTCGCGCTCATGGACAAGCTCGGCGATATGGTGAGCACCTACGTGCGGGAGCAGTTTAGGGCCGGAGCGAAGGCGTTCCAGCTGTTCGACAGCTGGGTGGGCGCGCTTGCTCCGCAGGACTTCGCGAAGTACGTGCTGCCGGTCGTGAAGCGCATCTTCGCCTCGCTGAGCGATCTGCCGCAGCCGAAGATCTACTTTCCGGGCGTCGCTTCAGGCGAGCTGTTGCCCCTGCTTGGAGATCTGAAGGCGGACGTGATCGGGCTGGATTGGCGCGTGTCGATCGTCGAGGGGGCGAAGCGAACGGGCGGATCCTTTGCCCTTCAGGGCAATCTCGATCCCTATGCGCTGACGGCTCCGGCCGAGGTGCTGCAGGCGGCGGCCAGGGAGATCATCGACCAGGGGCTGTCGGCGGGCACCGGGCATATCTTCAACCTCGGACACGGCCTGTTCCCCGAGGCTTCGCTCGACGCGCTGCGCCGACTGACCGAGTATGTGCACGAGTACTCGGCGGAGGCGATAAGCAGGAGCAAGCCGGCTGTGCAACATGAGCGTGAAAGGAAGGGGTCTCGATGACGAAGAACAAACGAATCGGCGTGCTCGTCATGTCCTATGGCACTCCGGAGAGCATGGAAGGAGTCGAAGCCTACTACACCCATATCCGGCATGGACGCCCGCCGACGGCCGAGCAGCTCCAGGAGCTGAAGGATCGGTATGCGGCGATCGTGGGCGGCGTGTTCCCGCTCCGGGAGAACACGAACAAGCAGGTGGAGGCGCTGCAGCTGGCGCTGGATGCAGGCGGCGGAGAGGCGGAGTACGTATGCTTCCAGGGCTTGAAGCATGCGAGCCCGTTTATCGAGGACGGCGTGCGGCAGATCGCGGAAGCCGGCATCCGGGATGCGGTTGGCATCGTGCTGGCTCCGCATTATTCGCTGATGAGCGTCGGCTCCTACATCAAGCGTGCGGAAGAAGCCGCCTCGGAGCTTGGAGTCCGCTTCCGCTTCGCGAAGAGCTATTATGTTCGGCCGGAGCTGGTGGATGCGTTTGCGGAGCGCGTCCGGGAAGGACTGGACATGTTCGAGGGAGGGGCGGAAGCGATTCGCGTCCTGTTCTCCGCGCACAGCCTGCCGGAGAAGATCCTCGAGATGGGCGACCCGTATGTCGAGCAGCTGCTTGCCACTTCGAAGCTCATCGCAGACAAGGTCGGACTGCCCGAATGGCAATTCGTCTGGCAGAGCGCCGGCCGGACTGCCGAGCCCTGGCTTGGACCGGACATTCTGGATGTGATGCGGAATCTGCAGCGCGAAGGCGTGAAGCAGATCCTGTCCTGTCCGATCGGATTCGTCTCCGATCATCTGGAGATTCTGTATGATCTCGATATTGAGGCCAGGCAGCTGGCAGCCGAGCTTGGCATCCGCTTCGAGCGCATTCGCTCGCTCAACCAGGATCCGCGATATATCGGACTGCTCCGCGAGATCGTATGGGAGCTGACGACCAAGGCTCCCGGACAATACGACATGTAGCCGTTCCATTTCGCAGGAATCGCCATTTCGGATGGCGGTTCTTTTTTTTGTTTGTCACCCATCCATGGATTGACAACCGGAAGGATTCCCCTATAATGATATTAAAATCATTTTATAAAAGTGATTTTATGAAGTTTATGTACAGGAGGAGTCCATCATGATCAATCGAATGGCTTGCATGACCGGCCTCAGGAAGATGGAGATGCGCACCATCGGGATGCCGCACGCGGCTCCGGACCAGGTTGTCGTCAAGCTCGAGTATGTGGGGATATGCGGGTCCGACGTCCATTATTATGAGCATGGGAAGATCGGGGATTTTGTTGTCCAGGGCGATTTCATCCTGGGTCATGAATGTGCAGGTACGGTCGTGGAAGTCGGATCGAACGTTGCCCATCTGCGTGTCGGCGACAGGGTGGCTCTGGAACCGGGCTTGACCTGCGGGAAATGTGAATATTGCAAGACCGGCAAGTATAACCTGTGCCCGGATGTCCGATTCCTCGCGACACCGCCAATCGACGGATGTCTGGTGGATTATCTCGCGTATCCGGCGGACATGGCTTTCAAGCTTCCGGACCAGGTTTCCAGTCTGGAAGGCGCATTGGTGGAACCGCTGTCCGTCGGGTTGCACGCGGCCGTGCAAGGTCAGGTTACTTTGGGCTCCCGCGTGATCATCCTCGGGTCGGGGCCGATCGGCCTCATGACGATCCAGGCATGCAAGGCCTACGGGGCGACCGGGATCATCGCCGTTGACATCTTCGACAACCGGCTGGAATATGCGAAACGGCTCGGTGCGACGAAGGTGATCCATGCAAGGCGGCACAACGTCATCGATACGGTCATGGAATGGACGAACGGCAGGGGGCTCGATGTGGTGTTTGAAACGGCAGGAAGCGAAGCCACGATCCAGGACACTCCCCATCTCGTCAGCAGAGGCGGAACGATCGTCCTGGTAGGTCTGGCGGGCAAGGACATCATTCCCTATCATTTCATGCAGATCATGTCGAAGGAAGCGAGCATCAAGTCCGTTTTCCGTTATCGCAACCTGTTCCCGACCGCGATTGAGGCCATCGCCGACGGGCGAATCAACGTCAAGGACATGGTCACGCATGAGTTTGATTTCACCGACAGCCATCGGGCATTCGAATATGTGATCGAGCACAAGCAGGAAGTTGTCAAGGCGATCATTAAAATGTGAACAAACATCAAGGGCTGTTCTCCAGGATCACTTGCCAGTGACCTTGGAGAACAGCCCTTGTTCGTTATGCGCTAGACCTGGTCGATGAACGGTTTGACGAACTGCAGGGCGGCGCCAACAGCCGTTGCCTCCAGCTTGTAACGGCATGCCTGCAGGTAGGTGCCGTCCCGTTCAAAGGTATTCCTCGCCGCCAGCAAATGTCTCAGCTCGTCCAGATGTTCATCCAGATAAGCGCCAACGTAGCCGCCGACGATCACATTGCAGTCGTAGAGCATGCGCAGGTTGTTGACCGTCGTGACCAGGTGGCTGACATACTCCTCCCAGATCTGCAGGTGACGGGCAGACCCTTGTCTGAGCAGGTCGAAGAACTTCCGGATGCTGCCGTCTGCGCTGTCGCTCAGGATCTTCGCGTTGCAGTAGGCGTCCACGCACCCCAGCTGGCCGCAATAGCATCGTCTTCCTCCCGGCACGATCGTCATGTGTCCGAATTCTCCGCTGCGCTGGTTGAGTCCGGGATACAGATTGCCGTTGATGATGATCGAGCCGCCCACGCTGTTGTTGAGCGACAGGTAGACGACGTTCCGGATCTGCTCGTCTCCCCAGAACTCGGCCATGCCCCCGGCATTGGCATCATTGACGAAAACGCACGGATAGGGAATATGCTCGCTGAAATGCTCGATCGTCCCGCCCATGAAGTCGATGACCACAGCGAACTCCACCTTGCGGTTATCGTGCGACAGGATGGCGGGCAGGGCGATGCCGACACCGAGGATGCTGTCTCTTGCGATCTCCGTATCATGGATGAATCGCTCGACGAGCCGGCCCACGCCGGCGAAGTATGCAGGATCGTTCCGGAAGCTGAAGTTTGTCCGGACATGGTGGACCACCGTCGCGCTCAGGTCGATCATCACGATCGCCACATGATTGCGCGTTATGTCCAGGCCGATCGCATACCTCGCTCGCGGATTGTAGGCGATCGCCCTGGCTTTGCGCCCGCCTGTCGATTCGAACTGGCCAGTCTCCATGACGAGCCCGCGTTCCTGCAGCTCCTTGATATTATGCGTGACAGTGGGCAGGCTCAGGCCGAGCGAAGCGGCAATCTCCTGTATGGAGAGAGGTTCCCTGCGATAGAGATATTTGTAGATGGCATTGCGGTTCATCTTTTTGACTTCGATACTGTTGATTCGTTGAGGCTTCACTTGCTCCGTTCACCAACTTTAACCAAGCGCTTGATACATGCCGTTATCCCGGATCAATCCTATGTTAGCCGAATCTGCCGCTCTGCGCAACGAGGCGTGTCACGCGCGCGAGTCACTCGCCGATGGGCGCCGCGTCAGGCCGGGCTAGGGAAAATGCAAAAGATAGGCATGGTCCACATTCAACGCCCATATATATAGATTAAAACCGTCAGTATCGCGCCGGTGATCCGATCGATTCCTGTCTGAAACTGCGCGGAAGCGGAGCCTGTGCTTGCGAGCCGGCTGATGCGCCCGCGCACGGTCGGATGCCGGCCATCACTTGAGAGGGGAAGGGAGGAGTGTGCCCGTGTCTGATTATCCGAAGGGACTCAGATTCGATATTTATGAACGGATCACGCTACCCGAGGAGGTTGTGGGCATAGGGGAGCTGGAGGATATCGAGCTCCTGCCGCGCATCACGATGCAGACGCACGAGGATCAGGCGGTACTCAGCGGCGATCTGATGCTGGTGGGTACATACGTGGGAGTGGAGCCGGACAGCGGGATCAGGCAATTGCGTCATCGCATACCGGTGGAGATCACGCTGCCGCTCAGGAGGATCCGGCGAATGGACAGCGTCGGCATCGAGATCGACAACTTCGACGTTGAGCTCCTGTCCGCCAGAACCCTGAACATCACCGGCGTCATCTCGCTCACGGGCGTAGACACGACATCGGAGCAGACCTCACAACAGCAGGCATGGAGAGAACAGGGGGAGGCCTGGTTCGTGCATGAGGCTGCCAGGCTTGCCGGTCAGCAAGGTCAGGAAGTCGGGCTGAGCGCAGAGACTCCGGCTGCCGCCCGGCAGGATGAGGAAGAATCGCCTGCGCAGGGCGCAACCCGGGAAGAAGCCCAGGCGCCGGCCATGCACGCACGACCTGAGCCGACTTCAGCATCGCAGGATGCAAGCGGGCAAGCCGCCAGCACCTATGCGTTCGGATCAACGGGCGGGGATTCCTCATACGCCGAGGATCGCGTGGAGCCGCAGCCCGCCGCGCAGGAGATGCCCAAACAGGCGCCGCCTGCAGAAAAGCCGGTTCCTCAGAAGCAGGCGGAGATCATCGAGGTGGTGGTGAAGGAAGAGGCGGGCAAGGCGATTGCAGCCGCGGCGGAGGAACAGGTCGGCCAGACAGGCGGAGCCAAGGACAACCAGGCTGCCGGGGGGGCTCCGAAGCCGGCCAACGTCGGCGCGGCGGAGAACGTCCCGAACGCCAACGTCGCCAACGTCGGCGCAGCGGAGAACGTCCCGCAGCAGGCCAACGCCGGCGCTGCCGACAACGCGGCCAATATCCAGGCGCCGACGGCAACGAGCAACGCCGTCAAACCGATCGCTGCGGAAGCTTCGGATAACGCTGCCAAGACGCTCGACGCCCAGGCGGCGAACGAGCAGCCGGAAGCGGCGCCGGTGAAGTCGGAACCGCAGGAGATGAAGATCGCGTTCGGCAGCAACAAGCAGGATACCTCCGGTTGGGCGGGAGCCGTGGCCGGGGTGAAGTCCCTGTTGCAGCAAGCCGCCGAGAAGCTTGTCCCGCAGGCTGAAGAAGACAAGGCCGAGCCTGAGGCTGCCGAGAAGAAGCAGGCCAAGCGCGGCGAGGAACAGCTCCAGTGGAAGAATCTGCTGCTGTCCTCGGAGCATGAGGAGCAGCGATTCCGCAAGATGCGGATGTGCATCGTGCAGAAAGAGGAGACGTTGGACACGATCGCCTCGCGATATTCGCTTCATCCCAAGGAACTCCTCCTGTACAACCGACTGGAGTCCGACCGGGTCTATGAAGGCCAGATCATCTATATCCCGAAATAACCATGGCTATGCCGCAGGCACCATGCGCGCCCACAGGCTGCGTGCGCCTGTTGGCGCATCATCTGCCAGCATACAGGTGGCGAAACAGCCAGGCAAAATGGCGATGCGGGGGAAACTTCCTCCAGCATCGCCTTTGTGCGTTATCTGAAAAGCATCGCTCTCAATAAAGCTCCAGGAGAAATCCAAGATACGCGAGAAAGAGAAGAAACAGCAAAAATACATCAAAAGGCGTGGGCAGAATCAGCGTGCGGACAAACTGGATACAGATCAGGGGGAAACAGATGGTCTTGAGCGTATAGCGGATGCGAAACCAGAACTTCTGCAATCGTGCCACCTCCCGCGTGATGCAGCGACATGGGCCGGGTGCCGGCCAGCGCAAGGAATCCCGTACAGGCGAAAAAAGTTTGCTGCTATAAGTTTATGAGAGCAGCCGGAATGGTTATGCTAATTATTGACTATGCCTGCAAAGGCAGTTATCATAATGTGTGATATCATAAGCACAACGATGGTGAACGGGAATAGTAGGCGTGCGAACCCTACAGAGAGCGGAACCAGATGCTGAGAGGTCCGCAGGATTGGAGCTGCTGAAGTCGCCCGGGAGTTGCTGGTCACAGCCGGTTGTACAGCCGTTATCTGTAAGAGTGTCGCGTCTGCTTCAACCCGACAGGCGCGAAACAAAGGTGGTACCGCGGAAGCATCCTTTCGTCCTTTGAGACGGAAGGTTTTTGTATTTATAAGGGTAATCATGACAGGGAGGTAGCATCGATGGGTCAATATGAACAATCCACCCAGGACAGGTCGGTCTCGATGCCGACCACGTACAATCCGCACGAGGCGGAGGCCAAATGGTACCAATATTGGAGAGAAAACAACTTCTTCGCAGCGGGTGTCCGAAAAGACGCGGAGAAATATACGATCGTCATCCCGCCGCCTAACGTCACCGGCATGCTGCACATCGGCCATGCGCTGGACTTCACGCTGCAGGACATCCTGATCCGCACGAAGCGCATGCAGGGCTATGACACGCTCTGGCTGCCCGGCACCGACCATGCCGGCATCGCGACGCAGACCAAGGTTGAGCAGAGGCTGCGCGAGGAAGATGGGCTCACTCGCTACGACCTTGGCCGCGAGAAGTTCCTGGAGAAGGTCTGGGAATGGAAGGAGCATTATGCGGATACGATCCGCCAGCAATGGGCGAAGATGGGCTTCTCGCTCGATTATTCGCGGGAGCGGTTCACGCTGGATGAAGGCCTGTCCCGCGCCGTTCGCGAAGTGTTCGTCCGCCTCTATGAGAAAGGCCTCATCTACCGGGGCAAATACATCATCAACTGGGACCCTGCGGCGCGCACGGCGCTCTCGGATATCGAGGTCGAATACAAGGAAGTGCAGGGCAAGCTGTATCATCTGCGCTATCCGCTGAAGGACGGCGAGGGCGGCCTGGTCGTCGCGACGACGAGACCGGAGACGATGCTCGGGGATACCGCGGTGGCCGTCCATCCTGAGGATCCGCGCTACAAGCATCTGATCGGCAAGACGCTGATCCTGCCGGTCATCGGCCGCGAGATCCCGATCATCGGCGACGAATACGTCGATCCGGAGTTCGGCAGCGGCGCGGTGAAGATCACGCCGGCGCATGATCCGAACGACTTCGAGGTCGGCAACCGCCACCATCTCCCGCAGGTGCTCGTCATGGACGAGAGCGGCAGGATGAATGAGAACGCCGGCAAATATCAGGGCCTGGACCGCTTCGAATGCCGCAAGCAGCTGGTGAGGGACCTGGAGGAGCAGGGCGTGCTCATCAAGATCGAGGAACACGTCCACCAGGTCGGACACAGCGAACGGACCGGCGTCGTCATCGAGCCGTATCTGTCGACCCAATGGTTCGTGAAGATGAAGCCGCTCGCCGAAGCGGCGATCGAGGCGCAGCGCAGCGGCAAGGGCGTCAATTTCGTGCCGGAGCGGTTCGAGAAGATCTACCTGAACTGGATCGAGAACGTCCGCGACTGGTGCATCTCCCGTCAGCTGTGGTGGGGCCATCGCATCCCGGCCTGGTATTGCGCGGACTGCGGCGAGGTGACCGTGTCGAGAGAGGATGCCGCGGCCTGCGCGCACTGCGGCTCGGCCAACATCCGCCAGGACGAGGATGTGCTGGACACCTGGTTCAGCTCCGCCCTCTGGCCGTTCTCGACGCTCGGCTGGCCGGAGGAGACGGCGGATATCAAGCGCTACTATCCGACCGACGTGCTCGTCACCGGTTACGATATCATCTACTTCTGGGTGGCCCGCATGATCTTCACGGCGCTGGAGTTCACGGGGCAGATCCCGTTCAGGGACGTGCTCATCCACGGCCTGGTGCGCGACGCGGAAGGGCGCAAGATGTCCAAGTCGCTCGGCAACGGCGTCGATCCGCTGGAGGTTATCGAGAAGTACGGCGCCGATGCGATGCGCTTCATGATCTCGACCGGCAGCACGCCGGGTCAGGACCTGCGCTTCCGCTGGGAGCGGGTTGAGCAGGCGCGCAACTTCGCGAACAAGATCTGGAACGCATCGCGCTTCGCCCTGATGAACCTGGAGGGCTTTACGGCCGGCGACATCGATCTGGGCGGCCAGCTGACGGTCTCCGATCAGTGGATCCTGCATCGCCTGAACGAAACGGTGCGCGATGTGACCCGCCTCATGGATCAGTATGATTTCGGCGAAGTGGGGCGGTTGCTCTACAACTTCATCTGGGACGATCTGTGCGACTGGTACATCGAGTTCGCCAAGCTGAGCCTGTATGGACAGGATGCAGCCGCGAAGAAGACCACCCAGTCCGTGCTCGCCCATGTGCTCGACCAGACGCTGCGCCTGCTCCATCCGTTCATGCCGTTCCTGACGGAGGAGATCTGGCAGCATCTGCCGCATGAGGGCGAGACGATCATGCTCGCCGCGTGGCCGACTTACGATGCGTCGCGCGAAGCGCCGGAGGCAGTCCATCGGATGGAGCTGCTGATGAATATCATCCGCGCCGTGCGCAACGTACGCGCCGAAGTCAACGTGCCGATGAGCAAGAAGGTCGAGCTGATCATCAAGCCTGCGGATGAAGACACGCTTCGCATCCTGCAGGACAACACCATCTATATCGAGCGCTTCTGCGGCACCTCCGGGTTCACCATGAGCCTCGATGCGGCGCCTCCAGAGCAGGCGATGACGGCCGTCGTAAGCGGCGCCGAGCTGTTCCTGCCGCTGGCCGGGCTGATCGACATCGCCCAGGAGATCGAGCGGCTCAACAGGGAGCTGGCGGTGCTGGAGAGCGAGGTTGAGCGCGTCGAGAAGAAGCTGGCCAACGAGGGCTTCGTGAAGAAGGCGCCGGCCAAGGTGGTTGAAGAGGAGAGAGCGAAGCAGAAGGACTACATGGAGAAGCGCGACAAGGTGAAAGCGCGCATCCAGGAGCTTCAACAATTGAGCTGATCTGGCTGTCAGAACGGCCGCAGCGGCTCTTGCCCAGATATGGAGCCGCTGCGGCCGGTCTCTGTCCAGGCAGGTCCGGATGGATGCGCAAGCCATGGGACCGTCCGCGTTCATGGACTGGAAGATTGTGCTGCTGGCAAAGGTGTTGTCTTCAGGTCCGGTCAGGAGGTATATTGACAGACATACAGATGTAGTTTTGTGACGGGCGGCATTAAAAAAGAACGCGCAGCCGCCGATGTAAATCATAGTGGGATGCATGCAGACTAATCGCAGACTGGCTGAATACAGGAGTTGAAGTTGATCGATGCGGCCATACCATAAACGTCAGATTCTGGAGACGGTGAAAACGCTGTATGAAGTGTTGAGTGAGCTGGACAAGCAACTGGAACCAAGGGTCGCTTCTGGCCTGGTATCCGAATGCGCCGAGTTTGCCAGGGAGATCCGGAATTATGTGGACAGCCTGACGGGAAGGGGAACCACCACCAGTGAATTGCTGAACGAGTATGTGCAGCTGCTGGGGCAATACCAGGCGGGCGAGATTCCCAAGAAAAAGCTGCACCAGCATGTGGTGAGGATTGAAAACAGCGTGAGATCGGAGCTCAAGCCGGACAGGCTTGAGGTGGTGTTCATGCCCTATAAGGCAAGCATGTGGGATTCGTTGGAATCCATCTGGCTGGCGGCCAGGCAAGATCCCGATTGCGACGCATACTGCGTGCCGATCCCCTATTTCGAATTGAATTCTGATGGAACATTGGGCACCATGCACTACGAGGGCGCTGGCTTCTATGGCGATGATGTCGAAGTCACCCATTGGCTGAACTACGATATCGCAGCACGGCACCCGGATGTGATTTTTATCCATTATGCCTACGATCATATGGTGAGGAATGCCACTGTCCATCCCGACTTTTATAGCAAGGAACTGAAAGATCACTGCGAATGCTTGATCTATGTTCCTTATTTTGTTGCTCCTGACAACAAGGTCGAGGACTATTACGGTTATCTGCCGGGCGTTCTGAATGCCGATTACGTGATGTTGCAGTCTGAAGAGGTCAGGCAATCCTATATCAGTCAATATAAGAAATTTTGCAAAGCCAATCCGGCCCAACCCTCGTACGGAAGAGCGGAGGACAAGTTCGTAGCCATCGGGTCGCCGAAGTACGACAAGGCCATTCATGCCAGGCCTGAGGACCATGAGATTCCGCCCGAATGGCAGCGGCTCCTGTACAAGGACAACGGGGAGAAGAAAAAAATCATCTTCTACAACACCCATGTGTTCAAATGGGTCAACGGAGGCAAGGCGTATTTCAGGAAGCTGTCATCGGTGTTTGAGGCCTTCAGGAACCGGGAGGATGTGGTTCTATGGTGGAGACCTCACCCGAACACGGAGCTTAACTTCCGGATCTTCAGGCCGGATCTGCTCGGCGAATATGCAAGCACCATTGAAGCCTACAAGCAAGAAGCCTGGGGGATCTATGACGATTCACCGGACCTTCACCGGGCCATCGCCTGGAGCGACGCCTATTACGGGGACGGTTCCAGCGTCACGGAGCTGTTCAAGGCGGCCGGGAAGCCCATCTACTATCAGAATACGGAAATTACGGAAGAACATCCTGCAGAGCTTCTGGAGCAGTTCCCCTTTCATGTTGCCGACATGTTCGAAGCAGGCGGCCAGCTCTATGCGGTCACCTTGTCCGAACACCTGTTCAGGCTGGCAGGCGATCGTCTGACATACGACAGTCAGATCGAGTTGGAAGCCGGGGCGCCTCGCAACCGTAATTTCTACTCGAAGCTGGTGATTCAGGACCAGGTTGTGTTTATTCCTCACAATTGCAATGAGATGGTCGTTTATCACCCTGCAACCCGCGAGTACAACCGCTATCCTCTTGAACTGAGACAAGAGCTTATGGCACCGGTCAACGGGTCCAACAGGAACTTCTTCCATGGCATCCCCTATCAGAACCGGATTTTCCTTGTGCCGTGCGGTTATCGCGGCATCGTGGCCTTTGATCTGGATACGAAGGAAACCGAACATTGTCTGGACTTGTCGGGCATGTTTCCGCAAGGCAGAACGCACAGTCTGTTCCACGGTTGGACCTGGCTCAATGAAAACACCGTTTTGCTGGCCAGCCTGTATACGAATGAGGTTCTGGAGTTTTGTCTGGATACCCGCGAGTACAAGGTCCATACCGTGGGAAGCAAACAGATGTCCTATCAATGCATCTTCAAATATGGCGACTGTTTCTTCCTCATCGCCAGACAGGGCTTCTTGTTGAAGTGGAACCATGAAACGGGAGAAGTGACCGCTTACGATAAGCTGCCCAAGGGCTTCAAGGTAACCAGAAAGCAAGATTGGGTCTTCCTGGTGAACAATCTCAAACCTTACAAGAACAAGCTGATCCTGATCGGCGGGTTCACCAATATGGTGCTGGAGTTTGATCTGGACACCTGCGAATACAGAAAGATGGAAGAGTTCGATGCCATCCTGAACCGCAGCCCCAATGCGGAGCAATACGCGGATTACTCGTTTTCCACGTGCAATTATCTATCGGACAAGTTTTTCTATTTTGCGCACAAAAATGATGTTCTGTATCGCTATGATTTCGAGACACGCGCGATCGAGCCGGTATGCGAGATCAGGCCTGAATGGACTTCGGAGTATTGCAGCGCGATGAACCAAAGCTTCATCGACCGCATGGCCAAAGGCCAGAGTCCACACGTTAGCGCAAATGACAGAGACAAATTGCGCGATGGCCAGGCCGGCGCCCGGATCTACAAGCATGCCAGGGACAGGGTATTGAAGAACGCATTACCCAGGAGAATCTAGGGAAGGAAGATTGGATATGAAAGTTGACCATATCATCGTCCAGGCAGGGGGTAAAGGAACCAGACTGGAGCACCTCACAGCCAATAAGCCCAAGGCGATTGTTCCTGTTGAAAACCTGCCGATGATCTTTCATCTGTTCCGAAAGTTTCCGGAGAAGAGATATATCATCATCGCAGACTACAAAAAAGAGGTGTTGAGAGCCTATCTGGAAAGTTTCGCCGATGTGAAATATCAGGTCGTGGACGCCGAAGGCACAGGCACCTGCAGCGGGGTGAAACAGGCGGTGGATCTTGTGCCGGAGGGCGAACCCTTCATGCTGATATGGTCAGATCTGATCCTGTCCGATCAGTTTCAAATGCCCGAGGAGGACCGGCATTATATTGGCATCTCCCAGACGTTCCCGTGCCGTTGGAAGTATGAGAATGGCGAGTTTGTGGAGGAGCGGAGCGAAGAGTACGGGGTGGCGGGCCTGTTCGTGTTCCGCAACAAGGAGTGCCTGAAGGAGCTTCCGCCAAGCGGGGAATTCGTGCGCTGGCTGAAAGGGAGGAACATTCGTTTCGAACCCCTGGGGCTGGCCGGCACGAGAGAATTCGGAACGCTGAGCGAATATGCCAGGGTCAATGCCATAAAGACGCGGCCATTTAACAAAATGACCATGAATGACGATATTGTTATTAAAGAGCCTGTGGACAAGCAGGGCCATGAACTGGCCAAGCGGGAAGTCCAATGGTACAAGTATGCGTCCGAAAACGGCATTCAGGCGATCCCGAGGATCGTCAGCTATGAGCCGCTCACCATGGAGCGTATCGACGGGCACAACATCTATGAAATGGAAGCGGACAGAGAGGTGCTGGGGAGAATCGTGGATGCGCTGAAGGAACTGCATCGCGTGAAGACCGTGCCTGCGGATGCCTTCAGCACGAAGGATGCCTATTACGGCAAAACCATGAAACGCCTGGACAAGATCCGTGACCTTGTGCCCTTCGCCGATCAGCGGATCATCACGGTGAACGGACGTGAATGCCGCAACGTTTTCTTCTATCGAAGAGAGTTTGAAAGGCTGCTTGACGGGCTGCATTGTGAGCATTTCACGTTCATCCATGGCGACTGCACCTTCTCCAATCTGATGCTGAGAAAGAACGGAGATCCTGTCTTCATCGATCCGCGGGGATACTTCGGGCATACAGAACTGTACGGCGACCCGGATTATGATTGGGCGAAGCTGTATTATTCCATAGTGGGCAATTACGATCCGTTTAACCTGAAGGAGTTCAGGCTGTCCATCGGTGACCAGGGGGTTCAGCTGGAGATCGGATCCAATGGCTGGGAGCATCTGGAGAGAGACTTCTTCCAATTGGTGGAGGCGGAGGAGAGAAGGATCAAGCTGATCCACGCGGTTATCTGGCTTTCTCTGACCACCTATGCCTGGCAGGATTATGACAGCATTTGCGGCGCGTTTTATAACGGCCTATATTATCTGGAGGAGTGTTGGTCTTGAGTCAAGCCTATTTTGCCAATTTCATATCACAGATCGACAACACCTTCGCCAATCTGGATGAAGGGCAGTTTGTCGCCTTGCTGGATGATTGTGAGAAGGTTCTCCGCAGCGGCGGCAAGATCGTAGCCTCGGGCCTGGGCAAGAACGTGCCAATCTGTGAGAAGTTTGTCGGGACGATGAATTCCCTGGGACTGGAAAGCGCCTTTTTGCATACGAATACCGCCATGCATGGGGATGTTGGGTTGATCAAGGAGAACGATCTGGTCATGATCCTGTCGAAGAGCGGAAGCACCGCGGAAAGCTGTTTATTCGCCGAATACATTCGTGACTGGAAGGTGGAGAAATGGCTGATCTCCTTTAACGATGGCGGGAAATTGGCCAGGATGCTGGACAAAAAGCTGCTGCTGACCCTTGAGCATGAGGGAGACCCGTGGGATATCGTCCCGATCAATTCCTCTTCCTGCTATCTGATCCTGCTGCAGGGACTGGCCTTGCATCTGGCAGAACGACTGGGGGTCACGCTGAAGGATTTCAAGCGCAATCATCCAGGCGGCGCGATCGGAGTGAAGCTGAGCCATGTCTCATAGATTAACGCTGTCCCCGCTGGGGCATACCTGGTTGCTGGATCTGGACGGCACCCTGGTCAAGCATAACGGTTACAGGACGGACGGACAGGATACCTGGCTCGAGGGGGCCCTGGAGTTCCTGAAGAGCATCCCGGAAGGAGACATGGTGGTGTTCGTGACTTCACGAAGGGAGGAATACCGGGAAGTTACGGAACGGTTCCTCAGAGACCATGGGGTTCGTTACGACCATATCCTCTTTAATGCGCCCTATGGAGAGAGAATCCTGGTGAATGACCGCAAGCCCAGCGGGCTGGACACGGCGTTTGCGTTGCAGATGGAACGGGACCGGTTTGAGGGGATTGAAGTGGAGGTAGATGAACAGCTGTGAACAAGCATGATGCTGGCAGTGTCAATCAGGAGGCAACGGGCGCCATGGCAAGTCCCCCTGTTTTTTATCTCAAGATCAACCTGAATACCGACTTCGCCGTTGCATGCTTTCAGCACTGGACCCGGATCGTGGAAGCGTGCGGAGCGGATTACTATATCGTCTGCGACAATGAGGCACTGAAGAACCGGGTGATCCATGAGCGAAACAAGGACAGGTTTATCCCCAGTTCGGTGAAGGCCAGGCGGCTGCTGAGACATATTGTGGTTTCGCATTGGCTGAACGCGGGAGCGGCTTTGCTGACGCCTTTTCTTCATGCCAGGGAGAAGGGCTACAGAAGCTTCTGGAACATCGACGCCGACGACACCGTGATGTGCGCCGAGGCGATGAGGTGCGCGGATATGCTGAGGCAGGTGCAGGAGCATGCGGACCGGAGCGATGTGGACTGCTTCAGCCTGGACATGCACAGCAGCGCGTTTGAGCGGTTTTATCCGTATTGGACCTTTGGTGTTTGCTACTGCAAGACAGACATGGATTATGTTTCCAAATTACTTGGATTTAATGATTTTTTTGACCGGTTGGGTCTGAAACGAGACGATCTGTTTGACAACAATCTGGATGAGGTCTTCAGCATTTTGGGCAAGCACTCGCAGATCAGGACCGGGACTTTTTATATCGAGAATCTGGTTTTCAGGCACAGTGATTTTGCCATTCATTATTGCAAAGATGGAAGATTTCATTATCGAAATGTATCGCAATTTACCAAAGCTTTGTGGAGATTGAAGGATGAAGAGATCAGGAACGGACTGCCGATCCCTGAACGATTCGTGAAGTTCGACTTCGGACTCTCTCTGGAGGAAAGCCTGGCTTTCCTGGAGAGCCGGCCGGTTTTCCATCAATTTGAGGGCAGACAGATCCTCGATCTTCCCTTGGACTTCATCTCCGAGAAAATCCGTGAAGGCAAGAAAAAACTGGTGTTGTTCGGGGCGGGCAAGGATGGCCTGAGAGCTTTGAACACCTTACGGGCCTATGAGATTGAGCCTCATGCTTTCTGTGACAACTCCGCCAACATGACGGGCAAGGAGGTTCAGGGCGTCAAGGTCATCAGCTTCGGGCAGCTGAAGGCGCTCAGCCTTGAAGAAGAGGTCCTTGTGCTGATCACAACTTCGAGGTTTTATTATGAGGTCAGGAAGCAATTATCCTCCATTCCTGTTCAGGTATTGAACCCGTTCAGCGCCGCAAGCCTCCATATCCGCAAGCATTTTGCAAGGACCTTCAAGCTGTTTGTCCATAATCAACAGACACCCATCTATCTTTGGGGAGACTATCGTTGGTTTGTGGATATCAATAACTTCTATAAAGATATTTTGAAATATGACCTGCTGGCGGACATTCAGGGCTTTATCGAGTCGGAGGATCTGCCGCAGGAATGCAAAGAGCAATTTTCGTGCATTCCCCTGGACGAGCTGCCGGAGGATGCCTTTGTCGTGATCTCAACCGAGGCTCCGTCTTATCTGGAAAAGCAGAGGGAGATGCTGCGGCGAGGCAAGATCAACAATTACCATTTCATCCTGGGCTTTGAGCTGGAGTTCGCTTTCAAGCGGGTGCTCTACTCGTCGACACGGAGATTCCAGAATTACTATAACGGAGGCAGATGCTTCATCATCGGCAACGGGCCTTCTCTCACGCTCGAGGATCTGGAGACGCTCAGGAAAAACAACGAAGTCGTTTTTGTATCCAACAATTTCTACCGGTGGTTTGACAGAACCGCCCTGCGTCCGGATTTTTACTTTATCTGGGATGTTCTGGATGTGCAAGCGGAGAACGTACTGCAGAACGAGCAGATGAACTTTATGGTGCCCATCCATTTCAGAAGCGAGATGCTGAAGAAAGTCCAACATGTTTATTTCTTCGAGATCTCTCCGTGGGTGCAGTACGATTATTATCCGTACAAGCCATTTTTCTCGGAGGACCTGCCCCTTGTGTACGAGGCGGGCTCCATCAGCTATATCATGCTGCAGATGGCGGTGAACATGGGCTTTACGGAGATCTACTTCCTCGGGATGGACAATGATTTCCCGATCGTGGTCAAGCATGACGGATCGGTCATCATCGATGAGAAAGTGCAACACCATTTCTATGATCAGAAATTGAGACTGACCACGTACAACAAGGACATGTTTGAGGCCGAGTACGCCTACGCCAGAGACTATTGCAAGCAAAAGGGCGTTCATATCTACAACGCTACACGAGGAGGAAAGCTGGAAGTATTCGAACGCGTGGATTTTGACCGCTTGTTTCCGGCTGAGGACAAATGATGAGAATCGTGGCTGTCGTTCCGATCAAACTCAACAATGAGCGCTTGCCAGGCAAAAATACCAAACTGTTGGGGGGCAAGCCCCTCATTCAATATATCCTTGAATCGCTGAACGCCGTGGCCGAGATCGACGAGAAATATGTCTATTGCAGCGATCGATCGGTGTGCGACTATCTGATCGAAGGGATCCGCTTCTTGCAGCGCCCGGACTATCTGGATCTGCCCACCTCCAATTTCTCGCAGATTTTTGCGGAGTTCAGCAGCCTGGTCAAGGCCGATATCTATGTCTATGCGCATGCCACCGCCCCCTTTGTGAGGGCGGAGACCATTCGCAAGGGCATTCAGGCCGTGGCTTCAGGCGCGTATGATTCGGCCTTTTGCGCCGAGCGGCTTCAGGACTTTATCTGGCATCAGGGCGAGCCGCTGAACTTTCAAGCAGAGAACATCCCTCGCAGTCAGGATCTGCCTGTCTATTATCGTGAAACTTCAGGAGTGTATGTATTTAACAGGGAAGTGTTCGAGCAACACCACCGCCGCATAGGAAGAAAACCTCTGATCCTGGAGGTTGGCTATCGTGAGGCCGTTGACATCAACACGCCTCAGGATTTTCAGCTGGCGGAATGTCTGCTGCATTTCAGGGAGGGAGATCCGGGTGAACAAGTATAACTTGCTTGATTGTACGCTTCGCGACGGCAGCTATATCACCGGAGGGGAGTTTCCCGATCACGCCATTCGTGATATTATCCGGACTTTGATTGACGCGAATCTGGATTTCGTGGAGGTTGGATATCTGAACAGCACCAAGCCTTATCGCGGCAACTCCACGCACTTTGACAGCATCTCCCGCATCGCCGAGTATCTTCCGGCTGATCGCAGGAACACGATGCTGTTCGCCATGGTTGACGTGGATCAATTCAGGCTGGAGGACTTTACTCCCTATGACGGGACATCGGTGGATGGCATACGGATCGTGTTCTACAAGCATCAGATCCAGGAAGCCATCCGATACGCCAAGGCTGTCAACGAGTCGGGGTATAAGCTGTTTATGCAGCCGATGGTCACCATCGATTATTCGATGAGCGAATATTCCTCCCTGTGTGATGAGCTGATGAAGCTGAATCCCGCCGGCATCTCCATCGTCGACAGCTTCGGATACATGACGCCGGGGGATTTCCGCAAGTATTTCAAGATCCTGGACAATCTGGCTCCCGAAGAGGTGATCATCGGGTTTCATTCCCATCAGAACATGAACCTTGCCCTTCCGGTTGCTGTTGATGTGTTTGAATATTCCACGTCCAGAAGACTGGTGGTTGACTGCTCCTTGCTCGGCATGGGACGGGGCGCCGGCAATTTGCAAACCGAACTCGTGGCCAATTATTATAACAATTTCTTCGTGCCCAAGTACGATCTGGCGGAGATCATGCGGCTGGTGAACGACTATATCATGCCGATCAAGGAGCAGAAAGAATGGGGCTACACCCCCTATTATTTCCTGACGGCCTATAACGGTTGTCATCCGAATTACGCGGCTTTTGTGCTGGAGAATCACCAGATGAGCCTGACGGACTTCGCTGCTTACCTGAAGACCGTTCCGCCTGAGATGAGGACGAAGTGCCGCAGACCTTACGTGGAAGAGCTGTATCAGCAATATATCCAAGCAAAGGAGTCAAGGGCGTGAAGTATGGACTTTGGTATTACAAGCATACGCACAATATCGGCGACGATGTATGGGCCTATGCCCAGTCATTGTTCTATCCGCGCATCGATTATCTGATCGACAACACGGAGGTTTACAAGTTCAAATCGGATGACGATGAAGAGGTGGCCACGATCGTGGCTGCCTTTGTCGAACCGTACAACCGTGAATATACATTCATGCCGCCCGCGAACCTGATTCCCCTCTTTGTCAGCTCCTATTTCCGGCCGACGATGTGGGAGTTCCTGCAACAGGATGCCATAAGGGCTTATATGAAGGCCTTTGAACCGATCGGTTGCCGCACCCGCGAACAGGCTAACCTCTTCAAGGAGATGGGAATCGATGCCTATTTCAGCGGCTGTATCTCCCTGACTCTTCCCAATCTGCACAAGCCGAAGGACAGGTATATCTGCTGTGTTGATGTGCCTGATCATGTGGTTGAGTATGTGAAACGCAAGGTTGGCGATCGCTTCGAGATCCGGGTGATGACCCACGACGTTCCAAATGTTGAAGAGCATGCGAACATGAGCATTGAGGAACGATTTGACATCGTCAGGAACTGCATCGAGATCTATGCCAGCGCCCATTGCGTGATCACCAGCAGACTTCACGCGGCTCTGCCATGTCTGACACAGGATACGCCCGTTCTTCTGGCCACCACCAGGGAACGCTCGGTTGGCGTCAACGATATGGAAAGTCGTCTGAAAGACTTCTTCCCTCTGGTGCATCATTGCTATTACGATGATTTTCTGCTTGATCAGGTGGATTATGATTTTGTCCATCCTCCATGCAATTCCGATGACTATCTCGTGTACAAGGAAATCCTGGAAAAAAGGTGCAAGGATTTCATCCGGGATTGCGAGCAGGGGCGCGTGACCAGGAAAGCACCGTTCACGGAGCGGCAGAGAGCGGAGGCCATGATCGAGATCCTGCAGAGGAAAGTCGTGCAACTTAAACAGGTGATTGACGCCAAGAATGCCAAGATCCGGAATCAGAAAGAACATATCCTTCAGGTGCAGGATAGATTGCTGAAGCATGAAAGCTTCAACGTGTGGGAGGGCGTGGAATATTTCGGCAATTGGGAAGGGCGGTCAAAGGCGATGAGCAAATATATCTCGCCTGACTGTCGTTCTCTTGTCGACCTGGGCTGCGGCGAGATGCACATCAGGCGGTATCTGAACCCGACCATCCAATATTATGGCTGTGATTACAAGAAACGCGACGATGAGACCATCGTGTGCGACCTGGCCACCGGAGAATTCCCGGATGTTCATGCCGACACCATCTTTATCGCCGGGGTATTGGAATATCTGGTCAACTGGAAGGATGTCCTGAAGAAGTCCGCCGAATACTGCAGCCAGATCGTGATGAGCTATTCAACGACGGAAGCTGCGCCGGTTCGCGATTCGATCTGGGTGACTTCGATCGCCGAAGCGGAGATTACCGATCACATGGATCAGCTTGGCTTCCGTCTGATGGACAGGGAAGTATACAACACGTCTGTCATTTTTAACTTCATGAAGAAGATGGAAGCCGATGAACAAGCGCGGTGACAGACCTATGAGAACCATTAAAGTGCTTGTGATGGACGTTGACGGAACTCTGACGGACGGCAAACTCTATATCGGCGAGAACGGAGAAGTGATGAAGGCCTTCCATGTCAAGGATGGATATGGCATCAGGGATCTGTTGCCCGCCTATCGCGTGCAGCCGGTCGTGATCACCGGACGAACCTCGGAGATCGTCAGGAAGCGTTGCGACGAGCTGGGCATTCATTATCTGTACCAGGGAGTGAAGGACAAGGCCGCATGCCTTGCGAAATTCGTGGAAGAGATGAGGCTGTCCTACGAGGAAGTCGCGTGTATAGGCGATGATGACAACGACCTGCAGATCATGGGGAGATGCGGCCTGATCGGCTGTCCGAATGATGCTTCCGAAAGGATCAAGGGCATCGCCCATTTCATATCGTCGAGAAACGGGGGGGACGGAGCGGTCCGTGAGTTCATTGAATGGATGGCGGCAAATGGATGCTTTGATGAAGGACATGGTTGCTTGCAGGAACAGATGGATGGCCCAGGGGCTGGATGAATGCGATTATGTCCTGCTGCTTCCCTCTCATGATGATCAGCTGAACGGACGGATCAAGGCGGCCTTCGAGCGGAAGCTTCAGGGACGTAAAGGTGCGGTTGTCGAAGGGGAAGCGGCGCGTGATCTGCTGAAGCTGTATGAGCTGTATGAATACAGCGGCAAGGTGATCATCGGCTCCTTCGACCAGCCTTGGGGCCGCAAGCTCCGCAATCTGCTGGACACCGGGATTGCGGATGCAGACACACTGATAGATGACGTGATACTGGGAGCGTTATGATGGAGATTCGATATCAGGAGGAAATGATCCGGACCATCGGCAGCCTGATGGCTGCTGATCAGCTGGTCAACCGCCATGTGTTGGCTTTTGGACATTGCCATGCGACGGAAGTCATGATCGACCATCTCCTGGACAGGGGAGTCAGGGTGAACGGCATCCTGGACAACAACCGAAGCAAGCAGGGCAGCGCATATCAGGGGATCCCGATCGTTCCGCCGCAGGCCGTCAGGCAATTGGCCGGTGAAGAGGCGATTGTCCTGATCGCCACCCGCTATTATGAGCCCATGGCAGCACAGCTGAGGGAACTCGGGTTCGCCGGCGACATCGTGAAGGTGGTTGATTATAACTCCTTTGCCGAATACTCGGTATCCGATGATGCGATCAGACGCAAGACGGAGAGGATGCTCCGCGGAACGGACACCCTGAAGGCGATCAGGGAGCAGTATCGGCAGCATCACCTGGTCGTCTGTCCTCATGATGCCCTGGGGGATGTGTACGCGGCCTGCTCCTATCTGCCGGCATATTGCGCCAGGCAACAGATCAGGGAGACGGCGGTTGCGGTGGTCGGCCATGGTTGCCGTCAGGTGGCCGAGATGTTCGGCGTGGACCAGGTGGTCGTCCTTGATCCCGTTCAGATGGATGAGCTGGTGCAAGCGATCATCTTCCATCATGAGGACAACTGCCTGATCGCTCATCATGACCGCCCGTACACGGACAATCTGATCAGGTATCTGGATCGCCATTTTATGAGTTTTACGGACTATTACAAATACGCCGTTTATGGATTGGGCAAGGACGCGGAACCGGTCCGACCCTCCAGGATCGCCCCCTTTGACAATCGGGCAAACCTTGCCAGAGGCAGGAGCGTCATCATCGCCCCCTATGCCAAGAGTGTGGTTCAACCGCCCCGTAGCTTCTGGGATGAACTGGTGAAGGGATATCGGCAGCAGGGATTCCAGGTTTACACCAATGTGGTCGGTGATGAAGCGCCCTTGCCAGGCACCATCCCCTTGACCTTGCCCATCAACCAGATGATCAGGGCGGTGGAATATGCCGGACATTTCGTCGGGTTGCGCTCGGGATTGTGCGATATTGTCAGCACGGCCGATTGTCGCAAAACGGTCATCATGCCCGATTGCATCTACAGTACCACCAGGTTCAAGGTTGCGGATTTCTTCGCCCTTCCAGGCTGGGAGCAGATCATCATATAGGAATATAGGAGAGTATGATCCAGGGCGGCGCAATGGCGAGCATGAGATCGCGATCGACAGCCCGCGGGAGTCATCAGAGAAACGGAATCTGTCGCCGGGAAGGTCTTGGGCTATGTTTCATTCGGTCGGTTGTTGCTTCTGATCGGATGGCCCGGAGCCAATGGAACATGGATCCGATATATTGACGAAAAGCAGCTTGCTTCAATTGCTGACGGAACGAGGATGCGTTATGGTATATTTTCAGGCGGGTATCTCGCCCGGAATCATCCCATAACGAACCGACGTTCCGTTCGCTGTGTCAACATGGAGATATGGCTGCAAATAGCGGATCGACGTTCCGTTGCGGTGGGAAAGGGGGGTCTCAGACGCAGAGGAATCCCTCTGTTCATAGATCCTCTTACCGGGATATACAAATCCGTGACCAAAAAGATTATAATATCTCTGACAATCCGCTGTACACCATCATATCGTAAAGAAGGTAATCGCTCATGAGCTTCCAAACGTATCAAGAAGCCGTAGATTGGATCACAGGGCTTCGTGCCAACGGCATCAAGCCGGGACTTATGCGGATGGAATATATGATGGACAGGTTGGACCATCCGCACAGAAGATTAAAATTCATCCATGTGGCGGGCACGAACGGCAAGGGCTCCACCTGCGCCATGCTGGATCAGGCTCTGCGCAGCGCAGGATATGATGTGGGGAGATTCACCTCTCCTTATCTGGAGAAGTTTACGGACCGCATCACCTTTAACGGAGAGCCGATTCCCGAGGAGGAAGTGCTCCGGCTGACGAACCGGATCAAGCCGCTCGCCGAGGAGCTGGCCCAAACGGAACTTGGACATCCCACGATGTTTGAAATCTGCACCACATTGGCGATACTATATTTCGCGGAAGTTTCCTATCCTTATTATGTCGTATGGGAAACGGGCCTTGGCGGCAGGCTGGACAGCACGAACATCGTCATCCCGCTCGTATCTGTCATCACGAATATCGGGATGGACCATACGGAACTGCTCGGCGACACGCCGGAGAGGATCGCCTATGAGAAAGCCGGCATCATCAAGCCCGGCGTGCCGGTGGTCACGGCTGTGGAACAGCCGGAGGCGCTCAGGGTCATCGAGGAGATCGCGGCGGTGAAGAAATCGACGGTATACCGGTTCAAGAAGCAATATGACTTCTCCGTGCCGTCGGCTGAGTCGCCTGAGCAGATGCAGGCGATGGACTTCGTCGGTCCGTTCAGGGAGTACATAGGGCTGGAGGTGGCGCTCCAGGGCGCGCATCAGCTCAAAAATGCGGCGGTGGCCGTCATGACGCTGGAGATCCTCCGCCAGTACTATGCGTTGATCCTGGAGGAAGAGGATCTTCGCGCCGCCCTGGCCCAGGTCAGGTGGCCGGGCAGGCTGGAGCAGGTGTCGAGTGAGCCGCGCATCGTGGTGGACGGCGCGCACAACCCGGAAGGAGCGGAGGTGCTGGCCCATGCGCTGAGGCAGTCATATCGTTACGAACGTCTGCATATTATGGCAGGGATGCTTGCGAGCAAGGAGCATCGCGACTACTGCAGGCATATACTACCTCTGGCAGATACGGTCATCGTGACACAGCCGAATATATGGGGTGCGAAGGATGCCGGTGAACTGTACGATGTGATCATCGACCTGAAGCGGGACATGGGGCTGGATCGCCTGGAAGTCGTGCTCGAACCTGATTGGCGGCATGCGCTTGAACGTCTGAAGAGTGTGAGCGGTCCCCAGGATCTCTCGATCGTCACCGGATCGTTATACCTCGTTTCTGATGTTCGTTCCATGCTGTTCTATCAAACTGAATCCGAAAAAGGTTGGTGAAGCGTTTGAATACCCAGGAGCACGTCCACTTCATTGGGATCGGCGGTTATGGCATGAGCGCCATAGCTCGCGTGTTGTTAGATATGGGGTATCGGGTCAGCGGTTCGGACGAGGTGCGTCAGGAATTGACGGAGAAGCTGGCAGCAAGAGGTGCGTTAGTTTACATCGGACATCAGGCCGAGCATGTGCGCGGCGCTGATCTTGTCGTCTATTCCTCCGCATTGCCGAAGGACAATGTGGAGATCGTCGAAGCGGAGAAGCTGAACATCCCGATCATCCACCGCGCGCAGATGCTGGCGAGGCTGCTCAATGCGCGTCGGGGCGTCGCAGTAGCAGGTGCTCACGGGAAAACGACGACTTCATCGATGATCGCGCTGATCATGGAAGCGGGCGATCTGGATCCAACCTATATCATCGGCGGCGAGATCATGAATGTCGGCAGCAATGCCAAGGCAGGCAAGGGAGAATTCGTGGTGGCCGAAGCCGACGAGAGCGACGGCTCCTTCCTGCAGTACCATCCGCAATACGCGGTTGTCACGAACATCGAGGCCGATCATCTGGAGAACTATGACGGCAAGTTCGAGAATCTGAAGAATGCCTATGTCCAGTTTCTCAGCCAGGTCAAGCCGGGAGGCAAGGCGGTGCTGTGTCTGGACGACCCCTATGTGCAGGAGCTCGTGCCCGGCCTGAGGTGCGACATCCTCACCTATGGCATTCATTCGGATGCCGCCTTCAAGGCCAGGAATGTCGAGCTTGGCGATCGGCGGGTGAGGTTCGCCGTCGAACGCGAGGGTGAGGGGCTGGGCACGATCGAGCTGTCGGTGCCAGGCATTCATAACGTATACAATGCGCTTGCGGCGCTGATCGTCGGCCTGGAGGCGGGCCTCAGCTTCCAGCAGATCGCCTCCTCGCTGGCCAAGTTCCGCGGGGCGAAGCGGCGCTTCCAGGTGATCGGCGAATACGACGATATTCTTGTCATCGACGATTACGCGCATCATCCTACCGAGATCGAGGCGACGATCGCCGCAGCCAAGTCCACGGGCAAGCGCATCATCGCCGTATTCCAGCCTCAGCGGTATACGAGGACCTATTTCCTGCTGGAGCAGTTCAGCCGCGCCTTCGGCGAAGCGGATGAGGTGATCCTGACGGATATTTACTCGCCAAGCGGCGAGAAGCGCATCGAAGGGGTGAGCTCCGCTCGCCTGGCGGAGTTGATCGCGAAGAACAGCAATCCGAACGTGCGCTACATCCCGGACAAGGACGAGGTGCTGAGCTTCCTGACCGCGCATGTGAGACCCGGCGATCTCGTGCTGACGATGGGGGCAGGCGATATTTACAAGACCGCGCATGCGCTTGGCCAAGCGCTGCAGTCGCGGCAAGGCATCCAATGACCGCACCAGGTTCAGAGATGGAATATTTCCGATGCGAAGCGTAATTTTCGCTCCAGTCATATCTGAGAAGCGGGCATCCGAAGGATCCGACAGGATACAGGATGCCCGCTTTTTGATTGACCGCGCAGCGCTTGCCTTTTGTCTCCCCACAGCGATCAGAAAATATTACAAAAGGATACATAACAAAATCCATGTTACCTCCGCATCAAATCAAGGATAATGACAGTGATCATCAAGTCTAGTCTGAAAATGGCGGTGAATGGATTTGACAGAGGTAACTGTGGTGGAAACCAAGAAGCGCCGGGCGTCTAACAGCCATTCGCTGGAACGTGCGGAACGGAGAATGGGCCTCATATTCGCGATCCCGAGCTTCATCGGTTATTCCCTGTTCGTTGCGCTTCCGATGCTGTTTGTGTTTGTGCTCAGCGTGTTCAAGATCGATCTGATGAGCAATACGATTACTTTTCAAGGCATGTCGTACTTTGACAAGCTTCTGCATGACGATGACTTCTGGAAAGCCTTTGCCAATACGTTCAAGTATCTGGTCATCTATGTGCCGCTCACACTGTTGCTGGGCCTTGTCATGGCATTGATCCTGCACAGCAGGGTGTATCTGAGAGGAATGATCCGGGCCTTCTTTATCATTCCTTATATCACGACTTATATAGCAACCCTGGTTGTGTGGAATGTCTTCCTGCATCCGACCGAGGGGCCCGTCAACAGCCTGTTGATGTCCTGGGGGCTGAATCCTCCGCATTATATGGTGGATACCCGATGGGCGCTGCCTGTTCTGGCTGTCATCGGTTCATGGAAGGATGTCGGGTTTCACTGCCTGCTGTTTCTGGCCGCCTTGCAAGGTGTGCCCAGGGATCTGTATGAGGCATCGTCGATCGACGGGGCGAATGGCCTGGCGCGTTTTCGGCATGTCACGCTCCCGTTGATATCTCCGACCAGCTTCTTCCTGCTTCTCATCACGATCATCGGAGGTTTGCAGGCATTCTACCAGATGGCCTTGCTTACCAAAGGCGGTCCGGCGTTCAGCACAACCACGTTAACCTACCATATCTACAGAACGGCGTTCGAATACTATGATTTCTCCTACGCATCAGCAGTGGGCGTCATCCTGTTCCTGATTACGCTCGTCTTGGTGCTCATCAACTGGTTTGGCCAGAAAAAGTGGGTGTTCTATCAATGAAGATTCTTCGTACGATCGTCTTCTCACTGGTTGGACTGATTTTTGTCACTCCGCTCATCTGGATGCTGTCCACCTCGTTCAAGTATGAGAATCAGGTCTTCGAAAAGCCTTTTGTGCTCGTGCACTGGGATGACATCAACTTCGGCAACTACAGGTATCTGCTGACAGAGTCCCCGGTCTTGACGTGGCTATCCAATTCGCTGATCGTCGTGGTCGTATCCGTCCTGTGCCGTCTGTTGTTTGCTGCGGTGACCGGTTACGCATTCGGGTACCTCAGGTTCAGATATGCAAACACGATCTTCCTGATCTATCTGGCGGCACTGTTCATCCCGTACCAGCTCAGTCTGCTGCCGCAGTTTATCGCTTTCCGCTATATCGGTTTTCTCGATACCCTCTGGGCGTTGATCGTGCCGAATATCGTGGACATCCTGTCGATCTTCCTGATGCGGCAATTCTTCCTGACCTTCCCGCGCGATTTTATTCATGCGGCTTATATGGAGGGCAGCGGTGTGGTGAGATCGTTTGTCCGGATCGCCCTGCCGCTCGCGCAGGCGCCGATGCTCACGCTCGGGATTCTCAGCTTTTTCATGATCTGGGATCAATATTATCAACCGCTGATCTTCCTGAAATCGCCGGAGATGTTCACCTTGCCGCTTGGCATCCACAGCTTCCAGACCCAGTTCGGCCACGAGTATGCCAAGCAGATGGCGTTAGCCTGCATCGCCATCGTACCGGTGCTCATCACCTTCCTGATCCTGCAGAAGCGATTCGTAGAAAGCATCGTTACTGCTGGAATCAAGGGATAGGCGTTACGATGGAGTGAGATATCGGACATCCTTCTTGTCAGGATGAAAGAATATAATACAAAGAATTGCAATTTATTTTCCATACTCATGCCGATGTTGATCATTTAGGATGATATACGTAATCAATGTTATCATTCATGTGAAATGGGGGAGGCCTAACCATGAAGAAAAGAAGAATGTCTTACATTGTGCTTGCGTTGTTCCTCTGCTTGTCCCTGGTGCTTGCTGCCTGTGGAGGCAAGGAGAAGGCGACGAATGGCTCAGGAACGAAGGATATCGCGCAAGACAACAACGAAACCGGGAATCAGGTGACGATAGAGGTGCTGAACATTTCCCAATACGCCGATACGCCGGAATACAAGGCGTTTGTCGAGCGCTTCGAGGAAAAATATCCAGACATCAAGGTGGAGACGATCTCGGTCCCGCATGAACAGTACATCAACAAACGCAACATCATGCTCGCCAGCGGTGAGAAGGTCGATCTGATCTGGGGAAATGGCATCTATCAATATGATGCGATCAACAAAGGGTTCCTGATGCCGATTGAAGAGGTTGCCCAAGAAATCGGAGTCGATATGACGACGGATTTTGGAAGCTCTTTCAAGCCTGAAAAAGATGGTCATTATTACTATTTTCCTATTCAGCAAAACAACTGGATGCTATACTATAACAAGAAAGTGTTTGACGATGCCGGTGTGGATTATCCCGATCCTTACGAGCCGCTCACATGGGAAGAAGTGGCGGATATTGCCGAGAGACTGACACAAACGGTGGACGGTCAAAAGGTTTACGGCTATTTCTACAACCATTGGGGCATGTACTACTACGGATACGGCAGCCAACTGACGGATGGAAAGTTCTACACGGACGACCTGCTGTCGAATATTGACGATCCGGAATTCAAGCGAAGCATGGAATGGCTGTATGACGTCATGAATAACAGGGGCGCTGCGATGCCGATCTCGCAATACATATCCAACAATACCGACTTCCTGTCGTACTGGAACGGCGGATTCGGCATGGTGGTAGGCGCACAATGGTATACGCAGCTTGCGGCCACGAAGAAATCGGAGTTCCCGCGTGACTGGAAATTCGGGATCGCTCCGATGCCGGTGCCGCAGGAGATGAAGGGCAAACACATGAACTGGTCGAGCATAGACTCGCTTGCCGTTCCGAAAAATTCGGAGCATCCCAAAGAAGCATTGCTGTTTGCCAAGGAATATGTCTCCGACTACACGCTCAGCACAGGCGCCCTGCCGATGTACAACAAGATCGACGCGAACCAGTACTATGAGGATATTGCGGAGCAGCTCAAGGACGATGATATCACGCTGGAGCAAATCATCTATCTGTTCGGAGGCGATCCGGACGTCATCAACGTTGCGGAAAAACCGGTGCTGGCTGCGCCTCAGGAGTACGAGTCAATCTTCCTGGACCAGATCATCATCTACTATACAGGTCAGGACGAACTGGATCCGGTGCTGTCCTCGATCAAGGACAAGGTGGACAGAGCCATCCTGGAGCAAAAAGACCGGTGACGAATGAATGACAATTTAGCGCGATGTTAAGATGGACCCATGCCTTCCTCCGATCCGGATGAGGGCATGGGCTATTCATGGGGAGAGAACGATATGGCGAGATGGTTCGAGTTTCTGGCTGGAACTAGGTCCTTGCAACGGAAAATGCTGATCATATTCATATGCGTTTCGATCCCCCTGTTTGCGTTGCTCTATTCTGTCCAACATGTCTCGCAGAACATGATTCTGGATCATATTGACGAGATCGATGCGATTCGGATGGCGGAGACCTCCAACAATATTCGCGATATGCTGAATCGATTGTTTATGTCCACCAATCTCTTTATCAGCGATTCCTCCTTTATCGATGCCCTTGAGATCGAGGATCCGTTCGACATCAACAAGATCAATACCTATTTCAATACCATCGACCGGCTTCAATACACGTTCTTTCTGAATCACCAATATACGGTTGCCGTGATCGACAAGCATGGAAACGATTACATATTTGATGCCGCGCGGATGAGCTTGAGCAAGGAAGCGATTCGGGAGATGCTGAAGGAGCAGATCCCCCAGGAGTCGATGAGCATTATGGACAGCTATCGCTGGTACCTGCTGGATATGACGACCACAAGAGGGGAGACGGAGCGGTTTCTCGTATTGTATCGCATCGTATTCAAGCCTGAGACCGCGGTTGCCAAAGGCAAGGTGTTTATGATCATGCCTTTCTCCTATATCGAGATGATCCTGGAACGACAGCAGGGTTACATCGATATCACCGCGCCGGATGCCGGGGCGATCTATCGGACGGAAGAGCGGGAAGGCATGAATGTGGACGATCGTCCGGAGGTTTACTCTCTGGAACCGACAGATTGGGAGATGCATTATTGGAGAGACCGTGATGTCGTGTCTGAGAAGATGGCGCTGTTTCGCATGACGACGTATATCGCGTTCGGGGTTACCATCATCCTGATGATCGGCGTTGCCTTCATCGTCATCAGCGAGATACGCAAGGCGCTGTTGCAGATCAGGTCGCTGTCCAGACAGCTGATGGTGAACCATATCTCGGACGTTTCGCTGGACAGCGATTATCATATCATCGAGCTGTCACAGAGCTTGCAGCAGCTCGTCCACAATCTGAACACCGCTCGCAGAAACTATGAGCTGGCGGCCAATGAGAAACGACAGCTGGAGATGCAGATGCTGCAGCATCAGATCAATCCCCATTTTCTTCTCAATACGTTGAGCACATTTCGCTGGCTGGCTGACAGCGCCGGGCTGGGCAGGCTCAGTTCGCTCATCGTTGCCCTGTCGCATATGCTGCGTCAGCAGTTATACGATAACCGCCCTTACTGGACGGTGGAGGAGGAGTTTGCTTATATCAACAGATATATAGAGATTCAACAAGCGAGATTTGGCGACAATATTGCCGTGTTTATTCGAATCGAACCGGGTACGGAACAGGCGCCGCTACTCAAGATGTTGATCCAGCCGATCATCGAAAACTGCTTTGAGCATGCTTTTGTTGATCGCGGTCGAGGCACCATTCGTATAGTTGTCTTGCGTGTGCCAAGGGGGCTCTCCATCGTCATAGAAGATGATGGTTGCGGCATGACGTCGACGTCATCGCCGCGTCCCAAAGCACAGGGAAGATCGATCGGCCTGGAAAATGTCCGAAGCCGCATCGCTCTGCATTACGGAGGAGCTTCCCGGCTGGAAATCGGGACGCCTGCATCCGGTGGCACCCGTGTGACGCTCGTCTTGGAAGGGAAGGAAGGGAACAGCTATGAAGAAGCGACTGCTGATTGTGGATGATGAGATGCATGCCAGGAAGCATATGACCATGTTGCTGGAAGATTCGCCGAATGAGATCTATGAAGCGGCCAACGGAGTGGAAGCGCTTGAAGTGCTGAAACAAGAGCGGATTGACGTGCTGGTGACCGATGTTCGAATGCCGAAGATGGACGGCATCGAATTGATTCGTCAGACGCGAATCGATCATCCTCTCCTGCCTTCGATCGTGCTGAGCAACTTTGCCGAATTTGGTCTCGCGCAACAGGCGATTCGTTACGGGGCCAGGGAGTATTTGCTGAAAGCCACGTTGACGAAGGAAGAGCTTCTGGAAGGGATCGGGAAAGTCCTGCGCCTGAATGAGCGCGAGCCGCAGCGAGCACTGGATCGAAATGAGCGGATCACCATCACCAATGCGCTGTTTCATGAGCGGCTGTCCAACCGGATCTCCACGGCGGAGTTGATCCGCAGGGCGAGGAAACATGAGATCGCCTTGTTTTCGAACGAGCTGGGGCCGATTCGGTACGCCTTTGTGCAAGTGAATCGCTTCTCTTCCTGGTTGGAGAGCAAATATAGCGGGCAGATGGATCTGGCGGTATTTGCGATCGACAACTTGCTTGTCGAATCGATGGGCGGAGCGATTCCTGGGCGCGAAGTGTTCCATCTGAACGACGGAAGGTTCATCGTGGTTGAGACGGGAGATTCCATGCCGGATATCGGCGAACGGTTCCGGAGGTCAATGAAGGAGATAGAGCGCTGCATGAAGGTGACATTTTCCGTCATTTATGGATATCACGCAACATCGATTGATGAGATGTTCGCTTGCGTCCAGCGCCACATGAGCGATTTTGACCAGCTGTTTTACAGTCCATACGGCACCCTGGTCCACAAGGAGGAACTCCATCATCATTTTGATACGGGAGAGATAGATTTTTATCATTACTTCACCGAACTGTTGCGCAACAACGATGATCTGATCAGAAACCGGCAGTTGCCGATCTGGATCGAGTCATTCCTGGGTCTGTTGGAGAAGGTGAAACGCAAGCCGAACTATATCAAGGAAGATTTGCAATTGCTTATGAGCTTTATCGAAAAGAGCGGGTACTCAATCGATCATCGGTTCCAGAAGGAACTCCAGCAATTGAAGGCGGATCACATGAACGACTACCGGGATCTCATCCAGAATTGGCTGCACGACAATCGTTTTTTCAGCAACTACAGCAAGGAGCTGACCAGGGTCATTGAGTATATCCATGCGCATTACAGCGACAAGATTACGCTGGATGACGTGTGTGCCGTGGCTAATTTGAGCCGCTCCCATTTCTCGAAGATCTTCAAGGAAGAAGTCGGCATGACCTTGATGGAGTATGTGGAGATGATTCGCATGAATCAGGCCCGGATGCTGTTGAAGACGACATATCTCACGATTGGTCAGATCAGCGAAATGATCGGCATCCCCGATATATTCTACTTCAGCAAGCTGTACAAGCGGAGGTTCCGGGTATCGCCGAGCAAGGACCGCGGATCATATCCCATGCAGGCGGAGGGATGATGAATGTGGACACTGGACGATTACGCGGGAAGGAAAGCATGGTTCGGAGAAAACGAGGTGCTGAGAGTGGTGCTGATCCCCGAGCTTGGGGCGAAGCTCGTCTCGATTCTGGATAAACGCAGCGGCAGGGAATGGCTGGCCCAGAACGACAGGCTGGGCAACTCGGGGTATGACACGCCCTTCGAACAGGGAGATCTGCGCGGCTGGGACGAGATGTTTCCGACGATCGACCGCTGTCTCTATCCGCACAGGCCATGGCAAGGAACAGCCATTCCCGATCATGGCGAGGTTTGGTCGATTCCCTGGGAATCGCGACTGTCAGAAGGGAATGATGTGCTCGTCTGTCATGTATATGGAGTCCGGTTCCCGTATCGTCTGGAGAAGCGGGTATGGTTGGACGGAGAAGCGGGATTGGTTATGGCATATGAGGTGGTGAATCTGTCACCGTTTCCGTTTTCCTATCTGTGGGCGGCGCATCCTCTGTTTCAGGTGGAGCCGGGGATGAGGCTCGTTGTGCCGTACAGTGAGGGAAGTGAGGTGGTCCTGCAAATCTCTAAGCATGATCATCTGGGGCAACGGGGATCGAGACTTCCATGGCCTCATGGCGTGAATGGGACAAGACTCGATCTGGTGCCGGACAAGGGGGATCGCTACGAAAAATATTATTTTGGCCAGTCACCTGGCGAAGGCTGGGCTCGTCTGGAACATCCGGCGACCGGGGAAGCTCTGACCATGGAGTTTCCAACAGGTGAAGTTCCATATTTGGCTGTCTGGGCGAACTACGGGGGATACCACGGAGGATACCATGTTGCCATCGAGCCGGCAACGGGGTATCTGGATTCGCTGACGACTGCGGTGGAGCAAGGGAAGGTCAGGACCTTGCCGGCATGCGGCACTCATTCCTGGAAGATCCGTCTGTTCGTCGAAGGAAGAAGGGGATAAGCCCCTCCTCCTGCTGTTGTGGTTGGCGCAGCCAGGTTCATATGAACATCAGGATCATATCAACAAGCATAATAGGGACAACTCTCTCATAGAGTGTATTAGAAGATTGACAGAGGGAGAGTTGTGCACATGAACAAGGCGCGTATCACATACCGATTCGACCAGAGCAGGGAGAAGTTTGACCGGATATCTGCCGGAGGAGCCGCAGGCGATCACGGGACAAGCCGTGCGCACGGTCCAGACGGTCGGGCCCCATTTGAGCGGGACCCGGCGGAGAGCGATCACGATATGCCAACGCACGAAGCGAAACCGATGCTGCACGACTCGCAGATGCTTAACCCGTTCACGACGGATTATGGGGCATGGAGCTCGCCCTTTGATATGGAGACGGAGCGGCTGGAACGGCTGATCCGGGAGAGCAGCTATCCTGAGGATGTGCCGCTCTCAGATGAAGAGGATCGGATCGTCCACGTCGAAGGCCCACGCCGTTCCGGCGAGCGTGCGGAGCGGCGTGACGGGCAAAGCCGCAGAGTGGATGCCGATGAAGAGGGAGGGGCGGATGAATGGGAGAGCGGTCCGATCATCGATGAGCGGCTGCTTGCGAGGGAAGCGCCATCTTCCTCTCGCCCAGGAGGATATTCGTGGTTCGGAGCGGTGGCTTCGATCGCCGGGGCGATCGCCACAGGCGTGCTGTTCGGCCTGTTCGTCATGCAGCTGTTTACGAACCTGATGCTGAACAGCGAAGTCCCTCCCGTGACCGATCGACATGAGCAGACGGATGCGCCACCTGTTTCTCTGCCCGGAGACGATACCGCGGTGGGCCCCGATGTGGAAGCCAGGGCGACGGCGGTCAGCTTGCCTTCGAATACGGTCTATATGCTGCAATATGGCGTATTCTCGTCTGCGGACGGGGCATACGCGGCGATCGATCAGCTGCAGAAGGCGGGCATCGCCAGCGCCTATGAAGCCGGTGAACGGCACATCGTATACGCCGGACTGACCCCGGACCGCAACAGTGCGCTGCTCCTCAGCAACCAGCTCGCGGGCATGAATCTGGAGACGTATGTGAAGACCTACGAGCGTCCGGCGGTCCAATCGCTCAGATGGGGGAAGGCGGACGGATCGCGCATCGAGGCGTACTTCAGCGCGGGAGCGGAGCTGGCGAGGACGGTCTCGCTGCTGACTCTCGTCCATCTTGAGGAGAAAGAGCTGACCAATTTCGAGGATGCGACGATCCAGGCGCTCGCTGCTTCCCATCAGGAGTGGAAGATGCTCGCCGGAGAGCTGGCGAAGGACGTGCCTGAACAGGCGCAGGAGGTCTACCAGCGGATGAACAATGCGCTGACGACAGCAGCCGAATCGCTGTTCGCATACCGGAAAAATCCCGCGGTCTCCTACTTGTGGCAGGCGCAATCGGCCGTCATGAATTACGTCATCCAGGAGAAGTCCCTGCTTCGTGAACTTTCCGCATAGAGGTGAAGCCAACGCTGAGGGCCGGTCCTGCCGCACCTCGAGGTTTGACCGCATATGCATCATCGAAACCTGTCTGTCAGGCGTCGGTCCTGCACAGACAGGTTTCTTGCTTCAGGCGAGATGACGGTCCAGCACGACAGTATGGATGGTCCTGTCGATCATCACCGCGGCTTCCGCTCGGGTCATCAGCTTGAGCGGAGCGAAGGTTTCAGCCGATACGCCGTAGATGATCCGTTTGCTGTACATGCGTTTAACAGCCTCCGCATACCATTCGCTGCCCTCCACATCCTGGAACGGCGTCTCCTCAGCCGGCTCATCGTCGGTCATCAGGCGATCCATGATCGCGGTGACCTCCGCCCGGCTGACCGGCGCATCCGGCCGGATCGTGCCATCCGTGAAGCCCAGCAGGACTCCTCTCCGGACGGCTTTCAACAAGGAATCGTAGGCCCAATGCTGTTCGCTCAGGTCGGTGAAAACGGGCTTGTCCCATCCCGTCCCGGTCTCAGCTTGGGCTTCATCATCCTCCTCAACCGTCGATTCCGAAGGGATCGACGGTTCGTGGGTCGGGTCCGTTGACCGGTTCCCGGCCTCAGAGGATGCCGCTCCGTTGATCGGTTCGGTCCCATCCGCCGTTTCCTGCTCATCGTCGTCGGAGAGCTGCGGTTCCTCCGTTTCGTCCGTTCCGGCCATCTGCTGCTCCTCCCGCGCATCCAACATGCCGCTGCGATCGAGGATCGCCACGAATTCCGCCCGAGTCAGGGTCCGATCCGGATGGAAGTCGCGTCCATCCCCTTTCACGACCGACAGCTCGTACAATCGCAGAATCGAGTCCTTGGCCCAATGCCCGGCGATATCCTCGAAGATGGCCGGCAGGTAGTTGCGTATGCCGTTCGCGATGCCGATCGCCATCTTCTGGCGGAACTCCGGGGAGCGCAACAGCTGCTCATCTCCCGGATTGGACAGGAACGCCGTTTCGATCAGGGCGCTTGGCACCGAGCCCATCCGCACCATGTAGACCGAGCTTTCCAGCAGGCCGCGATTGATCGTGCCAGCCGCCTGCACGGCGCCTTCCAGCAGCGACTGGGCCAGCTTCCGGCTCTCCGGAGTCAGCCGTTGCATCGCCTCGCTGGCTGGATAGCCCTTGGACGGATAGCGATGGTCATAGTAGAGCACAAGCGTTCCGGCGATATCCCGAGACGTGTGGGCATTGGCGTGAATGGATACCAGGACGTCCGGCTTCACCCGATCGGCGATGGCGATGCGTTCCTGCAAGGTGAGAAACTCGTCCGTCGTGCGAGTCATGATCACGTCATACCCGTAATGGACGAGCTCGTCCCGCACCATGAGCGCGATATCGAGATTCACTTCCTTCTCGCGCAGGCCGGTTACCCCGATCGCGCCCGGATCAGACCCTCCATGCCCGGGATCGATCAGAACGGTCGCCGCCAGTGCCGACAGAGGCGATGCCAGCATCAGGCCACACACCAGCAAGTAGATTGTCAATTTCTTCATCGTTTTTCTGCCCCTCCCTAATTCACCATTTTAATTCATGGAGGATCGTCGAGTATGCAGGAAAACGATGGCAAACACGAAAATGAGTGAATAGACCCATCCTCCTGATCTCGATCCTGGCAATAAAGATCTACCGGAAAATGTCGCAATGAGCGGATCGATTCAACCTTTCGCTGCAGCCCGCGGAGCGCAGGAAATACAAGGAAATTCTCGTTGTAAGCAGGCAATTTTAAACGTATAATATGGCTATCGGCGACAAAATTCGCGAAGCTGGGCACAGGAGGAATACGCAGCATGACTCGAACCATCGTACTCGCCTCATCCTCACCACGCAGGCAGGAGCTGGTGCGCAACCTGGGACTGAACGCTCTTGTCATCCCGAGTCAGGTGGATGAAGAGGCGGATCCCGGACTGGCTCCGTGGCAGATCGTGGAGGAACTGGCCTTGCGCAAGGCGGACTCCGTGGCGCAGAAGCATGAGGACGCGATCGTCATCGGCTCGGATACGATCGTCGTGCTCGATGGCGACATCCTGGGCAAGCCGCGCGATGAAGCGGATGCGCTTGACATGCTGCGCAGGCTGCAAGGCAGGACGCATGAGGTCTTCAGCGGGATAGCTTGCGTCGATGCCAGGGCGAAGCTCAGAGCCGTTCGCCACGCTCGCACGATCGTGCGCATGAAGCCGCTCAGCGACGAGCAGATCAGGCGCTACATCGCCACCGGCGAACCGATGGACAAGGCTGGCTCCTACGCGATTCAGGGCATCGGTGCGACGATCGTCACCGGCATCGAGGGCGATTATTTCAATGTGGTGGGCATGCCGCTCCATCTGCTCAGCGAGATGCTGTCACAATTTGGCGTGAACATCCTGTAGAACTTTCATAGTCCCGATCACGTATCATGTTAGGGGGAAGATGATGATCTCGTCAGAAGCCCAATCCAACTTGACTTTGCGTGATATTCCTGAACAGGACAGGCCCCGCGAGCGCATGCTCCGCGAAGGCGTGCAGGCGCTGAGCGATGCGGAGCTTCTGGCCGTGCTGCTGAGGACCGGGACGATGAACGAATCGGCGGTCGCTCTGGCGCAGCGCGTACTGAAGGAAGCCGGAGGCCTCCGGCATATACCGGATATGAGCGTGCCGGAGATGACCAGGGTCAAGGGGATCGGCAAGGCCAAGGCGCTGCAGATCCATGCGGGCATCGAGCTTGGCCGGAGGCTCTCGCAGCTCAGGCAGGGCGACAAGCCGGTCATCCGTTCGCCGAGGGATGCGGCGGAGCTCTTGATGGAAGAATTGAGGTATCTGCAGAAGGAGCATTTTGTCGTGCTGTTCCTGAATACGAAGAATCGTCTCATCGGCAAGGAGACGCTCTCCGTCGGCAGCCTGAACGCTTCGCTGGTGCATCCGAGAGAAGTGTTCCGTTCGGCGATCAAGCGCGGCTCAGCCTCCATCATCTGCGCTCACAATCATCCCAGCGGCGATCCTTCTCCGAGCAAGGAGGATATCGCGCTGACGAATCGATTGGTCGATGCGGGGAATATTATCGGTATCGAGCTGCTGGATCATCTTGTCATCGGCGATGGGGTATTTGTCAGTTTGAAGGAACAGGGAGTTATATAATATAATAAGTTAATACCTGACCATCACGTTCATCCGGGAGGAAGCGAACCGCGCTCAGGGCGGAGTCGACGGCGAAAGGCGCGACGCCGCAGCTGGTCCTGCGCATTCCGACAGATCAGCGAACGCGTTCGGGTGCTGATGCAGCATGCGCATGATCGGTCAAGCTCGTAAGGGTTGGGGACCATTCATGACGGGGCCGTTTCCGATGGCGGGCGGTTTGGGTCCATTGTGCGACGGACATCCTGGTCAGGCTCTGTATGGCATGAGCTCGATTTTATATCGGCTAATTTCGGAAGGGAGTTTACATACATGGGTTTCTCGAAAGATCTGGGTATTGACCTGGGTACGGCCAATACATTGGTATATGTCAAGGGCAAGGGCATCGTCGTGCGGGAACCGTCGGTCGTGGCGATCCGCACGGATACGAAGCAGATCGAGGCGGTCGGCGAGGCTGCCAAGAAGATGATCGGGCGCACGCCGGGTTCGATTCGCGCGATCCGTCCGATGAAGGACGGCGTCATCGCCGATTTCGACACGACCGCGACGATGATCAAGCATTTCATCAACCAGGCTCTGAAGAAGCAGCGCTTCTTCGCCAGACGCCCGAATGTCATGGTCTGCGTGCCTTCGGGGATCACATCGGTCGAACAGCGCGCCGTTGAGGATGCGACCCGGCAGGCGGGAGCGAAGGAAGCCTTCACCATCGAAGAGCCGTTCGCCGCGGCGATCGGCGCCGATCTGCCCGTATGGGAGCCGACCGGCAGCATGGTCGTGGACATCGGAGGCGGCACGACCGAGGTGGCCGTCATCTCCCTTGGCGGCATCGTAACGTCCCGTTCGGTTCGCGTGGCTGGCGATGAGATGGACGAGGCGATCATCCAATATATCAAACGTACTTATAATATGATGATAGGAGAGCGAACGGCAGAGCAGCTGAAGCTGGAGATCGGCTCGGCCATTCCGCTCGATGATCCGGAGACGCTGGAGATCCGGGGGCGCGATCTGCTGACCGGGCTGCCCAAGACGATCACGGTTACGTCCGATGAGGTGGCGGAGGCTCTGGCCGATCCGGTGAACAGCATCGTGGAGACGGTCAAGATCACGCTGGAACGCTGCCCGCCGGAGCTGTCGGCGGACATCATGGACCGCGGCATCGTGCTGACCGGCGGCGGCGCGCTTCTGCGCAATCTGGACAGACTGCTGGCGGCTGAGACGGGGATGCCGGTGATCGTCGCCGACCATCCGCTCGATTGCGTGGCGATCGGAACAGGCCGCGCGCTTGAGAATCTTCATCTGTTTACTGGTCGATCCGGCCCGGCCAGAAAAGCGAAATAACCCCCGTGGCAACCTCGCGTCAGGACATGGCCGTGCCCGATAAGGGGAATACAGGGTTCGGTGGTGCATCACGATGAAATTGTTCAGCAATAAACGTTTGATCCTGTCGTTGATCAGCCTGATTATCATGATCGCGCTGATGGGGGTTACACTGGGCAACAGGGGAACCGTCACCTGGCCGGAGAAGATGATTCAGGACACGGTGGCCTGGGTGCAAGGATTGATCTATAAGCCCGCTGGATACATAGCGGGCTTTTTTGAGGATATCGGCAATCTGGGCAGGTTGTACGAGGAGAACAAGACGCTCAAGCGGACGCTCTCTCACTATGCGCGAGATACGGCCCGCCTCAACGTCCTGATCGCGGAGAACGAGCGGCTCAAGGAGGCGCTGCGCTTCACGGAGCGGCAGAAGCTGAGCGACCAGCTGGTCTACCAGATCGCCAGGGTGGTGGCGGTCAATCAGGACAGCTCGAACAACGTCTTCAAGATCGACCTCGGCGAGCGTGACGGCATCAGGCCGGATCTGCCCGTCATCACGACGGATGGTCTGATCGGCCGGGTCATCCGGGTATCGGAGTTCTCGTCGAATGTGCTCATGCTGACGGACATCAACGACCAGAGCCTGAAATCCCGCGGCATCTCGGTCACGTCGCTGCAGCATCCCGATTCGTTCGGCGTGATCGAATCGTACGATCACGAGACCGGATATCTCATCATGAGCAAGATCAAGCAGGAGGATCCGCTCCAGATCGGGGATACCATCGTCACCTCCGGACTCGGGGAGGCTTATCCTGCGGGACTGATCGTCGGCACGGTCGTGTCACGGCAAGAGGGATCGTTCGGCATCACGCACGTGGCCGAGATCAAGCCGGCTGCCGATCTGTCGATGAACGGGCTGCGCGAGGTATTCGTGGTGCAAAATGCATGGGATGTGGCCAACCGATGATATGGTACAAACACCTGCTGTGGTTGACCCTATGGGTCCTGTTTCTGCTCGAAAGCTCGCTCATGCCATGGCTCCTGCCCGGTTCGATCGGCGACATGGAGATGACCATTGCGGCGCATTTCGCCTTTGTCCTCATCCTGTATATCGGGATCTATCTGAATCGTCGGCTGGCGATCGGCATGGCGCTGGCCTTCGGCCTGTTGCATGATGTCCTGTTCTACGGTCATGTGCTCGGAGCGTACACGTTCAGCATGTGCCTGACGACGTATGTGATCTCCATGCTGCTGCGCGATACCCATGTTTCATGGTATACGGGTCTTGGCTCGATCACCTTGAGCATTGTCGCATTTGATTATCTGGTGTTTGGTCTTTATACGTTGTTTCAGATCACATCGGTTTCTCCATGGTGGTATCTGATGCATGCTGCACTTCCCACTTTGCTTCTGAACATGATTTTTGCTTCGGCAATCTATTATCCTGTCATCCAGATCTTCGCCAGGATCGAGAAGTTTGTAGCACCGCAGGAGGCGGAGGACTACAAGGCCGAAAGTCCGTAACGGGAAGCAGGAAACGATGCAATGACTGTGGAATTGTATGGGTTGGAGGTAATAGGGTACCATGGCTCGCAATCAACATCATGTAACGATCAAAGGTAGAAGAGACGGCCTCGTATTTGTCCTGGATGACAGATGTCCCTTCTCCGACCTGCTGGGCGAACTGGAGTTCAAGCTGGAGAAGTCCCACAACAAGCTGCTGACCGGTCCGCTCATGCATGTCCATGTGCAGCTCGGCAAACGGCAGATTACCGAGGCGGAGAGAGAGGCGCTTCACAATATGATCAATCGTCGCAATCTGGTCGTCCAGAAGATAGAAAGCGACGTTGCCGAGCCCGATCCCCACAGCACGCACAAGGTATTGACGGGGATCGTCCGCAGCGGTCAGGTGCTCAGGCACGTCGGCAATCTGATCTTCATCGGCGATGTGAATCCGGGCGGCACGATCCAGGCTTCCGGAGACATTTATGTGCTCGGGGCGCTGCGCGGGGTCGCGCATGCGGGGGATGCCGGCAGGCGGGAATCCGTGATTGCCGCTTCCTACATGAAGCCGACCCAGCTGCGGATCGCGGATGTGATCAGCAGGCCCCCCGAGGAGTGGGGAACCTCCGATACGGCGATGATGTTCGCCTATCTGGAGGGTGAGCGGATGGAGGTTGAGAAGATCGTGCATCTGCCTCGGCACAGACCGAATGCTGTCGAAATATACAAGGGAGAGTGAGACCATTGGGAGAAGCGATCGTGATTACATCAGGCAAGGGCGGTGTCGGCAAGACGACGTCATCCGCCAACATCGGTACGGCGCTTGCGCTGCTGGGCAAGAAAGTGTGTATGGTGGACACCGATATCGGCCTGCGCAATCTCGATGTGGTGATGGGGCTTGAGAATCGGATCATCTACGATCTCGTGGACGTTGTTGAGGAACGCTGCCGTCTGGAGCAGGCTCTTGTGAAGGATAAGCGGTTCGACGAATTGTATCTGCTTCCCGCTGCGCAGACGAAGGATAAGCACGCGGTGGAGCCGGAGGATGTCAAGAAGATCGTCGACATGCTGAAGAAGCGGTATGACTATGTGATCATCGATTGCCCGGCGGGCATCGAACAGGGCTTCAGGAATGCCGTAGCCGGAGCCGATCAGGCGATCGTTGTGACGACGCCGGAGTACGCCGCGGTCCGCGACGCCGACCGCATCATCGGGCTGTTGGCCAAGGAAGGCATCCACACCCCCAAGCTGGTCATCAATCGCACCCGCATCAATATGATGAAAAGCGGCGACATGCTGGATATCGACGAGATCTGCCAGGTGCTCGCCATCGATCTGCTCGGCATCGTGCCCGATGATGAATATGTCATCAAGGCGGCCAATGCGGGGGAACCTACGGTCATGAACCCCAGTTCCAAAGCGGCTATCGCCTATCGCAATATCGCCCGCCGCATCCTGGGAGATTCCGTGCCGCTCATGGCCATGGAGGAAAAGGGAGGCATACTGAGCAAGGTGAAAAAGCTATTCGGGATAGGATGATTGACGTTGCTTGCTAAACTGAAAAAACTGGACTGGATCACGTTGCTCATCCTGATGCTGCTCATGGTGATCAGCACCCTGGTCATCTACAGCGCCACCATCGACAATCGGCAGTTCGGTCCGCAGCAGCTGTACTATGACAACCTCCGCAATTACGCCCTGGGATTTGTCGTCCTGATCATCGCCGCGCTGATCGATTATCGTCTGGTGGCCAGATTCTCCATTGTTTTCTATGGACTCGGCATCATCCTGTTGATCGCCGTTTTCTTTTTCGGCTCGGAGATCAACGGCGCGAAGGGCTGGTTCGAGCTGCCGATGGGCCTCAACTTCCAGCCGGCGGAGCTGATGAAGCTTCTGCTGATCCTCATGGTCGCGAAGATGCTGTCGAGAAGTGAAGGGGAGAAGCTCAGCACCCTGCGGGATGTGGTGCCGATCGGCGTGATCGTGCTGATTCCTTTCGTGACGGTGCTCCTGCAGCCCGACCTTGGCAATGCCATCATCTATATCGTGATCATGCTCGCCATGCTGTGGATCGGCAATATCAAATATACCCATGCGCTGATCGGCATGTTCATCGCCGTAGCGGGCATCATCCTGGCGCTGAACCTGTACAACAGCTACCACGATGAGATCAAGCAGATCTTCATCGAATACGGCAAGGGGCACTGGGTGGCGCGCATCGACACGTTCCTCAATCCGGACGAAGCGGATCCGAACGCATCGTATCAACTGCGCAAGTCGATGACGGCGATCGGTTCGGGACGATTCTCGGGCGACGGGTTCCTGCAGGGCAATTCCGTGCACAACAACTATATCCCGTACGTATACTCCGACGCGATCTTCGTCGCGATCGCCGAGGAGTTCGGCTTCCTGGGCTCTTCGATCATCCTGCTCATCTACTTCCTGCTGCTGTATCGGATGATCATCGCTTCGATCCACAGTTCCACCTTCCTGGGTTCGTACATCATCATCGGCATCGTCTCGATGTTCGTCTTCCAGATCTTCCAGAACATCGGCATGCTGCTCGGGATCATGCCGATAACCGGCATCACGTTGCCGTTCATCAGCTACGGGGGGACTTCGCTGCTGATGAACATGATGGCGCTCGGCATTGCGATGAGCGTCCAGATTCATCGGGACAAGGAAGACCCGTTCGCGCTGACATGACCTTCTTCTGAATGACTGCCTTTGGCAGGCATCAGGGGAAGGTCTTGTTTGTTTTGTCTTTTTTTCGCAGACCCGACATTTATTTAATGAATCCAGAAGGTTTTTATCGTTTTTTGTCTAATACTTCATGTAAGCGCTTAATTAAAGATGGTCGAGGTGTTGGCACATGAAGAAGATAACCAGGCAAAAACCCCGTTCCCAGGATCAGAAGCAACCGGAGACATCGTCCGCCAAGGTCAAAGGCCAATCCGGCAGGGTGATCTCCGTCGGCCTCAAGCTGTTCCTGATCATTTTCCTGAGCATCCTGAGTTCGGTGGTCGTGACGGGACTTGTGAGCTTGTCCGTATCGGAGGGTATGGTCGAGAGCAACTCCGAGCAGTCTGCCCTGGAGACGATCCAGCAGACCAGTGCCAAGCTGGATACGCTTCTCCTCGTGTACGAGCAGACGGTCATGCAGCTCCTGACCAGCATCAATCTGCACGAGTGGCTGTTCGTCGCCAGCGACGCCAATCGTCAGATCTTTGATCAGCTGACAGCCCAGAAAGAGATATCCGAGATGTTGAATCAGGTCGCCTATTCCAATTCAAACATCAGCAATATCTCCCTGATCCCGGTTCATCCGGATCTCCCGTTCTATACGACCTTCTCCAGCCGAAATGTCGAGATCGACCGGGAAACAGACTGGTTCAAGGAAGTCACCTCGCATCAACAGCCGGTCTGGCTGCATACGCGGCCCGGCGGCTATACGCAGTTCCAGAGCCGCGCGCAGCTCGCGGTAGCGCGCATGATGAAGACCAACTACGCCCAGCAATACGTCATCCTCGTCGAGATCTACCCGACCATGCTGAATGAACAGGTGAAGGGCATCCAGCTCAGCGACACGTCCATCGTACATATCGTCGATGCCGACAATCGCCTGCTGCACGGCAATTCGGAAGACGAAATACTGAAGGAATCCGATCTGCCGATCCCGGAAGGGGGCGCCGGCAAAGTGACCGGCGCGGACGGCGAAGAATATCTCGTGGTCAGCCATTATTCCGACAAGGGTCGCTGGTACGTCGTCGGGGCGGCGCCGATCAGCGAGCTGACCGAAGATATCGGGATCATCCGGCGCGTGGTGCAGAGCGTGATCATCGGAGCGGCGATCGTCGCCGTGCTTCTCAGCCTGCTGGTCACCAGAACGATGGGAACGCCGCTGCGCAAGCTGTCCACGCTGATGATGGAAGGTGCCAAGGGCAATCTGAACGTGCGCATCAACATCAGGAATCGCGACGAGATTGGGCAGGTCGGCCGCAGCTTCAATGAGATGATGGAGCAGATCAAGGGACTCGTGCAGCAGACGAGCCAATCGGCCGCCGATGTGCTGAATACCGCCCAGGAGCTGTCCATGTCCGCGCAGGAGACCGCCCAGGCTGCTCGCGAGATCTCCGAGGCGACGGAGCAGATCGCAGGCGGAGCCTCGACGCTGGCCGCGGAGGCCGAGCGCGGCAACGAGCTGGTCGGCAATCTGAGCAAACAGCTGTCGCACGTGGTGGATGCCAATCGGACGATGGGTGAGGTCGCTTCCGATGTCCATCAGGTCAGCGAACAGGGAACCGGATATATGGCCCAGCTGAATGAGAAGACGCAGCGCACGGAAGAGATGACCAGGCGAATGGTGGAGAGGGTGGACAGGCTCAAGGAGAGCACCGCCTCCATTCGCAGCCTGCTGGATATGCTGACGCGGATCACCCAGCAGACGAACATCCTCGCGCTCAACGCGTCGATCGAGGCATCGCGCTCCGGCACGGCAGGCCGAGGCTTCATGGTGATCGCGGGCGAGATCCGCAAGCTCGCCGACCAGTCGCGTGAGTCCATCGGCGTGGTGGCGGAGATGACGGATCAGATCCAGGGCGGGATCGATGAGATGGTCAGAGTGATGACGGAGGCCTATCCGCTGTTCCAGGAGCAGATCGAGGCGGTCAAGGATGCGGAGGTGATCTTCAACCGCGTGCGTGAGCGCATGACAGGCCTCGTCCAGCAGGCGGACAAGGTGACCGATGCGATCGAGCAGCTGGAGAAGGCGCAGCTCGTGCTGTCCGATACGATGTCCAGCGTCAGCGCCGTATCCGAAGAGTCCTCGGCGATCTCGGAAGAGGTCGCATCGTCCAGCATGACGCAGCTGAATACGAGCGAATCGCTCGTGAAGCTGGTCAACAAGCTGGAGGCGCTGTCCGGAGAACTGACCGAATCCCTGAAGAAGTTCAAGATATAGCCTGTACATAATCCCCCTTATCCGTCATATACATGGAAAGTGACAAGCTGTCTGACGGAAAGGGGGATTCTGTCATGCGTATGCGGCCCACAGCGGATATTCGCCGTCGCAGGAAAGCGAAGATCGAGAGGATCAGGAGGATGCAGCCAACGATTGGGGCCAGCGGCGCCGGGGAGGTCAGGATCGGAGCCGGTTCGGCGCAGGCGCAGGACTACGGGAGCCGTGGGCTGGCGCTCGCGCCGCAGGTCCCGACGAAGGATGGGCTGCCTCCGCCGAAGGATCCGGAGGAAGCCTGGAAACGCCGCATGGCGAGCTGGAGTGGACAACCATCGCCCGATGATGTCCCGGAGGAGGGCAAGAACAGGGTCTTCCCCGCATGGGGAGGATTCAGCATGACCAGCCTCATCATCAGCATCCTGCTGTTCGCTCTCATCTGGGGCGTCCATCAGCTGGATGCGGCGTGGGCGAAGCGGGCGCAGTCCGCCATCGCCGCCGCCATGCAGGAACCTATCGAGACGAGGCAAGTCATGAACTGGTATGCTTCCACCTTCGGAGGCTCTCCCGCCTGGATCCCGCTCTGGAAGGACGGAGCGTCGGAGGATGAGGCGCAGGCCGTACATGCGGGTCGCCTGTCCGATTTCCATGCTCCGGTGCGGGGCGTGGTCGTCTCGACGTTCGCGGAGAACAGGCAGGGAGTGAGAATCAGGGTGAATGCCGGTGAGCCTGTGCTCGCCGCCGCGGAAGGGCGCATCATATTCAGCGGATATACGTCATCCGGCCTGACGGTCGTGATTCAACATCCGGATCGGGTGCGGACGATCTACGGATGGCTGGAGGATGTACTCGTGGCGGAGAATGACTGGGTGGAGCAAGGCGATCCGATCGCGCAGGGTGTATCCGGACCCGATCCATCCGGGGCGGGCGATCTTTTCTTCGCCGTTCGCGCAGGTGAGGAATACGTGGATCCTGCGGTTGTGGTAAAGTTTGATTAGGCTGTTCGGCATTCCGATCCGCATCCATCCGCTGCTCTGGGCGGTGGCGGCCCTGTCCGCGCTGACCGGTCACCTGCTGGAGATCCTGGTGCTCTTCGGCGTCATTCTCATCCATGAGCTGGGCCATACCGCGGCGGCGAGCAGCCTGGCATGGAGAGTGAGGGAGATCCGTCTGCTGCCGTTCGGCGGGGTGCTGGAGGTGGAGGAGAGCGGGAGCGTGCCGGCCTGGCAGGAGGCGATCGTCGTGCTGGCGGGTCCTGCGCAGAACGCGCTGATGATCGCCGTCGCCGCGCTGGCCCGGCATCTCGGCTTATGGTCCGAAGAGTGGGCGGATTATTTCATACGCGTCAATGCCATGATCGGCCTGTTCAATCTGCTGCCGATCCTCCCGCTCGACGGCGGCAAGCTGCTCCAGCTCGCCCTGGGTTTGCGGCTGCCCTATTATCAAACCCTGCATGCCATGTATGTCATCAGCCTGCTCAACAGCGCGCTCATGATCTCCGTCAGTCTGAGCGTCTGGCAGAGATGGGGAATCGATCTGAATCTGCTGATGATCGGCATCTTCCTGTTCGTCTCCAATTGGTCGGACTACCGCAATCTCTCCTACATCTTCCTCCGGTTCCTGATGGGGCGGGAGGCGCGGATGGCGCAGCAGCATCCGGGGCGCTTCATGGCGAGGCCGCTGATCGTTCAGGCCGGCTCGACGCTGGCGCAGACGGTGAAGCAACTGAGGCGCGAAGTGTATCATGTGATCTACGTCTGCGATGAGCATGGCCGGATCAGACAGGTGCTGCCTGAGCTGCAGCTGATCCGGGCATATCTTGCGGGCAAGGAGCAACAATATCGTGCGGGGAACGGGGATTTCCGTTACAATAAGAGTAAGCTAGGCGAACGTCGTACATAGAGGTGAATCGCTCTTGAGACAGCTGGTGATAAAGTCTGAATCCGACGAGCTCAAGGCCGCGCTGATCGATGACGGGAAGCTGATCGAGTACTTCGTCGAGCAGCATGCGCACAAGCCGACCGTGGGCAACATGTACAAAGGCAAGGTCATCAATGTGCTGCCCGGTATGGAGGCGGCTTTCGTCGATATCGGACTCTCCAAAAATGCATTCCTGCATGTGGACGATCTGCTGCCGGTCTCAACCACTCCGGTGAAGTCCGCGCGCAAATCGATCGATCAACTGGTCCGAGACGGGCAGGAGCTACTCGTCCAGGTGATGAAGGAACCGCTCGGCACGAAGGGGGCCAGAGTCACCACGCATTATTCGTTGCCTGGCCGATGGCTCGTCTATATGCCGCAGGCGGATTATGTCGGCATCTCGCGCAAGATCGATGACGAAGCGGAGCGGGAGCGGCTGAAACGGATCGGCGAGCAGCTGAGGCGCGAAGGAGAGGGTCTCATCCTGCGCACCGCCGCTGTCGGCAAGAGCGAGGAGGAGCTTCGCCAGGATCTGCAGGGTCTGCGCCATCTGTGGCAGAACATCCTGGCCCAGTGGGACACGACTCCCGCGCCGGCTGAGCTGTTTCACGAGTTGGACATGCTGCCGCGGCTTGTGCGCGATGTCTTCACCGATCAGGTGCAACGCTGCGTCGTCAGCGACCGGAGGCTGCTTGCGCAGCTGACGAACGTGCTGCGCCAGTACGCGCCGCAGCTCATCGGGCGAGTGGTGCTCGAGGATCATCACGATGTGTTCGAGCATTATCGGATCCACGACCAGGTGAACCGCCTGCTGGCCAGGAAGATCTGGCTGGACAATGGCGGCTATATCGTGATCGACCACACCGAGGCGCTCACCGTGATCGATGTGAACACGGGCAAGTATACCGGCAGCGTCGATCTTGAGCAGACCGTGTTTGAAACGAATCTCGAGGCGGCCCGGATGATCGCCCAGGTCATCCGGCTGAGGGATATTGGCGGCATGATCATCGCAGACTTCATCGATATGAGCAAGGAGGAACATCGCGCGGCCATCGTCCAGCTGCTGGAGGAAGAGATCAGGAAAGATCGGACCAAGTGTCTGATCATGGGCTGGACAAGGCTGGGCCTGCTCGAGATCACCCGCAAGAAGATCCGCGAGAGCATCGGCAGCAAGCTGAACGTGGTCTGCCCCCTATGCGGGGGAACGGGGCGCATCCAGTCCACGGATATACAGAATGGATAAACGGCTTTACATCGCAGCATGAAATGTGGTAGACTGATTTCATGCGTTTCCCGACGCTGCAACCGCTCATGCCTGGTTACGAAGCTCCCGAGCAGCCCGGCGGCTGCGAGAGGACACCATGCCATGGCGAGTCTTAGGACGAGGAGGTGCACATTTCATGTACGCGATTATTGTGACTGGCGGCAAGCAATACAAGGTTCAACAAGGCGACGTCATCTATGTGGAGAAACTGTCCGCGGCAGAAGGCGAAAGCGTGACTTTCGACCAGGTGATCGCTGTTTCCAAGGACAACGGCTTCGTAGCCGGGACTCCTGTCGTTTCCGGCGCGAAAGTGGTCGGCAAGGTTGAGAAACACGGCAAGGGCGAGAAAGTGATCGTCTTCAAGTACAAGCCGAAGAAGAACTACCGCAGAAAGCAAGGCCATCGTCAACCGTACACGAAAGTTGTGATCGAGAAGATCGAAGCTTAAAGCCGGTGACGACATGATCCAGGTTGAGATCAGACGAAGACGCGACGGAACGATTGCAGGTTACGTCGTGGATGGACATGCGGAGTATGACGAACCGGGCAGGGATATCGTATGCGCCAGCGCCTCGGCGATCGCCGTCGGCACCTACAACGCGATTGAGAGCTTGCTGGGCCTGAAGCCCAGGTATGTGATGCGCAAGGGGCTGATGCGGGTTGATCTGGAAGGCCTGGAGCCTTTGACCGGAGAGAGGCGGCAGCAGCTGAATCTCCTGCTTGAGAGCATGATCGTCATGCTGCGAACGATCGAACAATCATACGGCGACTATATCGCTGTGACGGATAAGCAAGACTAGACACTCACGAAGGAGGGGACTTACCATGTTGAAGTTGGATCTCCAGCTGTTTGCATCCAAGAAAGGTGTGGGTTCGACGAAGAACGGCCGCGACAGCATCGCGAAGCGCCTGGGCGTGAAGCGCGCTGACGGTCAATTCGTCAAGGCCGGCAACATCCTCGTTCGCCAACGCGGAACCAAGATTCATCCGGGCAACAACGTCGGTATCGGCTCCGACGATACGCTGTTCGCGCTGATCGAAGGTACGGTCAAGTTCGAAAGACTGGGCCGTGACCGCAAGAAAGTCAGCGTATACCCGGTTGAGGCAACGGTTGCTGCAGAAGCGTAAAATTCAGCTCATCCAAGAGCCTGGCGGTCATTCCGTCAGGCTTTTTGTGTTTAATGTGCAAATGGCAAAAACATGCTATACTGTTCGTGAGTAACGTATGGGAGAGGTCAGTGCATGCGCAAGATACATATGCTCAAGACGGTCGCTGTCTGTATCGCCGCTTTGGCATTCATCCTCATACTGGCTAATGGGAGCAGGACAGTGACGTTGTCAGCGGCACTGGCGTTGGCGGGCGCAGCTGTCATCTGGTCGTTCGCGCTCAAGAAGCAGCATCAGCTGGAGATCGCCGATCTGCACAAGGCCCATGAGCGGGAGATGATGCGCGCCCTGAGCCATTATCGTCACGACTGGATGAATGATCTGCAGGTGCTGTGTGGCTATATCAGCCTGAGGAAATATGATAAATTGGCGCCGTACCTGGAGAAAATAAAGGACAAAATGAGCGAGGAAAGCTATATCGCGGGTCTTGGAAACACATCGCTGAGCCTGCTCCTGTTGTCTTATCGACAGTACAGTCAGCATTATGAGCTTCACGTCACCTTGGACAGGAGCGTGAACCTGCACGAGCTGCCGATCCGGCAGGATCGCCTCGCGCGTCTGGTGAAGGAAGGCTTGCAGCTGTTTCAGCACGATGCCGAACCCGCCGTAGAAGAGGAGAATACGCTGGAACTTACGTTCGCACCGGGTGACGACGCGGTCCAGGTCATCTATCGGTATACGGGACTGTACGCGCCGCGGCTTGCCGAGTCGCTGGAACGATGGACGAGCAGGCTGCGTGCCGAATCTGTCCGCTGCAAGTATGTGCTGGAAGACGGGCAGGCGGACGCGGTGCTCCATATTCCGTTCGAATGAACAACTCCAGGCGACCATTGTTGGGTATCATTATGGGACATAATATGAATCATATGAGGTGACATCATGTTCGTAGACAAGGCGAAGATCTATGTGAAGGGCGGCGATGGCGGCGATGGGCTGATCGCGTTTCGCCGTGAGCTGTACGTGCCCGATGGAGGCCCGGCAGGCGGCGATGGCGGCCATGGGGGCAACGTGGTGTTTCGCGTTGACGAAGGGCTTCGCACGTTGGTTGATTTTCGCTACAAGAAACATTACAAGGCGCCCAATGGCGAGAAGGGCAAAAACAAGGGACGCCATGGTGCAAACGCCGAGGATCTGGTCGTCCGGGTTCCTCCTGGAACGGTCGTGATCGATGATGATACGAAGGAAGTGGTTGCTGACCTGACCGTCCATGGGCAAGAGGTTGTCGTGGCCCGCGGCGGCAAGGGCGGCAGAGGCAATATGCGCTTCGTCAGCCCAGCCAACACGGCTCCGCATATCGCGGAGAACGGCGAGGAAGGGGAAGAGCGCTGGCTCGTCCTGGAGCTCAAGGTCATGGCCGATGTCGGCCTCGTCGGGTTCCCGAGCGTCGGCAAGTCCACCCTGCTGTCGGTCGTATCCGGCGCGAAGCCGAAGATCGGCGCCTATCATTTCACGACCATCACGCCCAATCTTGGCGTCGTGGATGTCGGTGACGGACGTAGCTTCGTCATGGCCGATCTGCCGGGTCTGATTGAGGGTGCCCATGCGGGAGTGGGGCTTGGCCATGAATTCCTGCGCCATGTGGAACGCACCAGGATCATCCTGCATGTGATCGATATGGCGGCGACAGAAGGCCGCGATCCGTTCGATGACTGGCAGAAGATCAACGAGGAGCTGAGGCTCTACAGCGAAAAGCTGGCTGAGCGTCCGCAGCTGATCGTCGCCAACAAGATGGATCTCCCTGGCGCGGAGGAGCAGCTCAAGATTTTCCGCGAGCAGCTCAGAGAGATGGGGCGTGATGACGAGATCTTCCCGGTGTCTGCTGCGACCAACAAGGGGATCCAGCAGGTGCTTTATCGCGTGGCCGACATGCTGGATGAACTGCCGGAGACGCCTGCGGCGGAAGAGGTGATTCAGGCTGCCGAACGCAAGATTTACAGGTTCGAGAAGCAGGATGACAACAGCTTCCGGATCCGGCGCGAGAACGATCTGTTCGTCGTGGAGAGTCCCGGCATCGAGAAGTTTATCAAGCGCACCAACTTCAGCAGCTACGAGAGCCAGCTCAGGTTCGGCCGCATCCTGCGCAAGATGGGTGTGGACAAGAAGTTGCGCAAGATGGGGGCAGAGGACGGAAGCATCGTGAGAATCGGAGATTACGAGTTTGAGTTTGTCGAACAAGAATAAAAACGGAAAAAATGTGTGGAAATATATAACAAAATAAGGTATGATAGTAGTGAAATGATAATTTTGTGAAATCGTGGCACTGTTCATTGTCCCGGCCGGGGCATCTTCATGTTCCATCGTCCTTGGTTCACAGCAAGCGTCGTTGTTCCTGCGGCTGATCCGCGGGGAATCATCGACTCACTAAAAGTCCTACTAAATATAGATGTTTGCTGGATGATAAGATACAATACATGTATCAGAATGGAAGAGACGGAAAATATCGTCAATCCATCGCGGTATCTGGTCTATCTGGTGAAAGGACGAGGTTCATGAAGAGTAGAAGTTTCCTGGATAAAGCCCTGTTGCTTGAAGAGAAGCGTTCGACTCTGCTGTTTTATGGCCTGGTTTACGCAGTAGGATTGATCTATCATCTCTATTACTATTATTTCTTGTCCTACCATGTTCTGAAGAATTTCATCCTGATCAAGTTTCTTCTGCTGTCAGCGCCGTATGTCATCTTGCTCATTCTGTTACCGGTCGCGCTGGTCCTGGTTCGAACATCGTTTCTGCCGCAGATCAAATATGCATTCACCACCATCTTCGTGTTGACGTCGCTGATCGCGGAGCTGCTCACCTTGACCATCAGCAACTATTACGACAGCGGGAATATCAGCGAAGTCGTGATGGTCATTTTCTCAGCCATTTTCGTCAATCAGACGTTTTTCTGGTTTGTATCGGGCATCCTGTTCGCGAAGTACCTGATCATCGTGCTCGCCTATCCACAGTACTTTGATCTGATCGTGATACCTGTCATGCTGAGCGGGGTCATCTGCATCCTCGGCTACATCATCCTGCGTCGGTTCCTCGCCTATGTGAAATCGATCAACACTGTATACAACGAGCACTTCAGCAGCATGGTCAAGGGCCTCATCGCCATGCTGGAACTGAAGGATCCTCATACGAAGGGGCACAGCGAGCGGGTGGCCAAGTATTCTGTCGCTCTGGCCCGCAAGTTGGGCAGGTTCACGGAGCAGGAGCTGGACACGCTGTATTATTCCTGTTTGATCCATGACATCGGGAAGCTGCAGGTATCCGACGATATTCTGACCAAGCCGGACAGACTGACTGACAACGAATTCGAGGTTGTCAAGATGCACACCATCTTCGGCGTCAATGCGATCAAGGATATCGAGAGCCTCCAGCCCTGCATCGACATCGTGCGCAGTCATCATGAGCGTTGGGATGGGACAGGCTATCCCGATGGACTGAAGGGCGAGGAGATTCCCTTGCTCACCCGAATCGCCTCGATCGCGGACGCCTTTGACGCGATGACTTCGCACCGCGCCTATCGCGCAGCGCTGACTCCCGATGAAGCGTATGCGCGCATCATCAAGGGAGCGGGTACGCAGTTTGACCCGGGTCTGATCCCCTATTTCAAAAATGTGTTTCCAACGTGGCTCTCCATCCTGAACGACTACCACGATACCCACGAGGAAGAATATTACCGCTTGTATGGTGCCTAGTTCTAATCTTTTGAAGGGGGTGAATTGATGAAGATCCGTAAACTTCAAAAGGTTAAGCTGACCTGTTGGTGGTGCTGCCATGGTCAAACTTGCTGCGCACTGTTCAACGCATGCGGTTGATCCATCGGCGAGAGGCAGAAGGGCTGCATTGGCAGCCCTTTTGCCTTGCATAAGCCCGTCGTAAGATTACCATGAAACGGGGGGAGTCTCTTGGATATTCGCAAGGACAGCCATGTTGTGCTCACTCCATTGGTCATTCATCGCCAGAAGAAGAACATCATCGTCGAAGATGTCCGGATGAAGGAATATTACGAGATGTCGCCGGCCAGCGCAGATGCGATCGAAGCCTTGCAGGCAGGCGGCAAGCCCGGCGATATTGAAGAGGAGCTCAAGCGGCGATATCCGGATGAGGAGATCGATATGCTCCAGTTCGTCTCGGACCTGGTGGAACTGGGCCTCGTCGCCGAGCTCGATGGTCTGGCCTTGCTGCCTGAAGCCGAAGAGGAGGAAGAGGAAGAGCAGGCGCAGGCGGAGCGGCGGGAGTTTCCGATCTTCCACCGGATCGGATGTTTCCTGTTCCGCACGCCGTTCATCCTGATCTATCCGGCAGCGTTGATCTACAGCATCTGGATGATGCTGACGAGGCCTCAGTATGGCCCGGAATTCCACAGCATGCACATCCTGGACACCATGACCCTGAACGTGATCATCTGGGCCGGGCTGTCCCTGCTGCTGCTGGCCTTTCATGAGTTCAGCCACTTCCTGGCGGCGAGAGCCTATCGGGTTCCCTCCACCTATGATTTGGGCCATCGCTACTACTTCCTCGTGCTGGAGACGCAGATGACCGATATCTGGAAGCTGGAGCCGCGCCAGCGCATCATCCCCTATCTGGCAGGCATGATGAACGACTCCGTCATGCTGGCGTTAAGCATCGCCCTGCGCATCCTGTTCCCGGAGATGAACGATGTGCTGTATGAGACGCTGGAGCTTGCCACCTTCTATCTGGTGATCATGCTGGTATTCCAGATCTGCGTCTTCATGAAGACCGACATGTATTATGTCGTCGAGACCTTGTCCGGGCATCTGAACCTGCAGGAGAGAGCGACCAGGTGGTTGAGGGATATGATCATGAGGAGGCCGAGGGAGCAGGAGCCTGGTTTCGTGAAGTTTTTCGTATGCGTCTATTGCGCCGGCATCGGGCTGGTCGCCTGGTTCTTCGTATGGCGCGCCTATCCGCAGTTCATGCATTTTCTGGATCATGCCACAGACTATCTCAGCTATCCGGTCACGGATTTCTTCTTCTGGGACGGCATCCTGTTCATCGCCGTGAATGCGGCTTCGCTCGCGATCCTGTTCTACTCCTGGTATCGCGAACTGATGGGCTATCTCCGTGCGCGCTCGGCGAAGCGGCTGGCGGAAGCAAGCGATGGTTGAGACCGCCCGTCCCGAATGGATGGGGATGAACGTGTCATGCATTGGCCTGGCGTATACAGGAGGCTGCCAGCAGGTCAAGTTTCCCTGACCTTGCTGGTCAGTCTCTTTTTCCTTTATTCATATTCTCCGCACGTTGCCTATTGCTTAGTTGGAGGGATTCCGGTATAATGTCCACAGTACGAGAACAAACGTCTTTCTTCAGTGGACTATATATTCTGAGGATGGAAACAGTCTACGCAGGGCGGTGGATGTAAGATGGTGGATCCTGTGACGAGTGACAAGACTGAACGTTACTATCTGGTTCGCAGTGATATACTTCCAGATGCGCTGCTGAAGACATTGGAGGCCAAGCGTCTGCTCGCCAGCGGTGAGATCAAGACGGTGAACGAGGCGGTGGAGCATGTGGGCTTGAGCCGCAGCGCCTTCTACAAATACAAGGATGGCATCCATGACCTGACACGCCTGGAACGCGATCGCATCGTCATCATCTCGCTGGATCTGCAGCATCGGGCCGGCGTGCTGTCCAAGGTTCTGGCGATCATCGCCGGACATGAGGGCAATGTGCTGGCGATCAACCAGACGATCCCGCTGCAGGGCATCGCGAACGTGGTCATCACGCTCGAGACATCGGCGATGCAGGATCATCTGCTCGGCGAGCTGATGGAGGTCCTGAGAAGAACAGAAGGTGTGACGCGCACCGGCATCATCGGAAGAGGTTAAGAATATCAGGGAGGAAACCATTATGAAACCAGTGAATATCGGCATGCTCGGACTTGGCACGGTAGGATCGGGCGTCGTGCGCATCGTCGAAGGCCACCAGGAGGATCTGGTGCGGCAGATCGGCGCTCCGGTCAAGATCAGCAAGATCGCCGTCAGGAACCTGAACAAGGCGAGGAGAGTGACCGTGGATCCGTCGATGCTGACGGATGACCCCTGGGAAGTGATCAACGATCCGGACATCGATGTGGTCGTCGAGGTGATGGGCGGGGTCGAGCAGACGCTGGAGTATATGCTCGCGGCGCTGGAGCGAGGCAAGCACATCGTCACGGCGAACAAGGATCTGATCGCGCAGCATGGGCCTAAGATCCTGGCCAAGGCGGCGGAGAAGCGCTGCGACGTCATGTATGAGGCGAGCGTCGCCGGCGGCATCCCGATCCTGCGCACGCTGGTGGAGGGCTTCTCCAGCGATCGCATCACGAAGATCATGGGCATCGTCAACGGGACGACGAACTACATCCTGACGAAGATGACGCAGGAAGGCGCATCCTATGAGACGGTGCTGGCGGAAGCGCAGCGGCTCGGCTACGCGGAGGCGGATCCGACCTCCGACGTGGAGGGCTATGATGCGGCGTACAAGATGATCATCCTCGGTTCGCTCGGCTTCCACGTTCATCTGTCGATGAGCGATCTGGATGTGAAGGGGATCACCGGCGTGTCCAGCGAGGACATCGACTGCGCGAAGCGCATCGGCCATACGATCAAGCTGCTCGGCATCGCCGAGCGCCAGGATGACATGATCAGCATCAGCGTGCAGCCGACGCTGATTAAGGATACGCATCCGCTCGCGTCGGTCAACGGCGTGTTTAACGCGGTGTACGTATACGGGCAGGCGGTCGGGGAGACGATGTTCTACGGACCCGGCGCGGGCGATATGCCGACCGCGACCTCGGTTGTCGCCGACCTGGTTGCCGTCTCGCGCAACCTGATGCTCGGCATCAACGGCAATCGCAACAGCCTGATCATGAACGAGAAGAAGCTGAAGAGCGATGATCAGATCATCAGCAAATATTTCATGCGCCTGCAGGTGGCGGATCGGGCCGGGGTGCTCGCCCAGATCACGCAGATCTTCGCGGAGCAGGAGATCAGCCTCGAATCGGTCATTCAGACGCCGAACAGCTTAAGTCACGGGGAGACCGAGATCATCATCATCACGCACGACGCCAGCAAGTCCGGCATGAACCGCGTGCTCGAACGCTTCGCCGGGATCGATGCGGTGAAGGCCGTGCGCAGCGTGTATCGGGTGGAAGAATAGTCGCGACGCTGATGCCGGGGCTCGCAGGGCGCAGGCGCTTGCCGGCCGTGCAGCGCTCCGGACATTCGGATGCAGATCGGATAGCCATGATATATAAATAGATGTGACAAAGGAGCAGCTGTAGGATGAGATATCCAGGACTTTTGCAAACGTATCGGGAATACCTGCCAATCACAGACAAGACGCCGCTGATCACGCTGAATGAGGGCAACACGCCGCTCATCCGCGCGGAGAAGCTGTCGAAGGAACTGAACCTGAACATTTACTTCAAGTATGAGGGCTTGAATCCGACGGGCTCGTTCAAGGACAGAGGGATGGTCATGGCCGTCGCGAAGGCGATGGAGGAAGGAAGCACGACGATCATGTGCGCCTCCACCGGCAACACATCCGCGGCAGCAGCCGCATACGCGGCCCGCGCCGGCCTGAACTGCATCGTGCTGATCCCGAACAACAACATCGCCCTCGGCAAGCTGGCCCAGGCGATCATCTACGGCGCGAAGGTCATCGCCATCGAGGGCAATTTCGACCGCGCGCTGGAGATCGTGCGCGAGATTACGGCGAAGCATCCGATCACGTTGGTGAATTCGGTGAATCCGTACCGCATCGAGGGACAGAAGACCGCCGCCTTCGAGGTGTGCGATCAGCTCGGCCAGGCGCCGGACTATCTGGCGATCCCCGTCGGAAACGCCGGCAACATCACGGCGTATTGGAAAGGCTTCAAGGAATATCATGCGCTTGGCAAGTCCGGCAAGCTGCCGAAGATGATCGGCTTCGAGGCGGAAGGCGCGATGGCGATCGTCAAGGGCGAGCCGATCCTGAATCCGGAGACGGTGGCGACCGCCATCCGCATCGGCAATCCGGCTTCGTGGCAGGGCGCGGTCCATGCGGCCAAGGAATCGCAGGGACAGATCAACTATGTGACGGATGAGCAGATCCTCGACGCGTATCGGCAGATCGCGGCCAAGGAAGGCGTGTTCGCCGAGCCGGCGTCGGCAGCATCGATCGCCGGAGTGATGAAGCTGCATCGCGAGGGCTATTTCCAGGGCGGCGAGACGGTGGTATGCGTGCTCACAGGCAACGGTCTGAAGGATCCGAACAACGCGATCAAGGTGGTCGATGGGGATCCGGTTGTGGTGCCGGATACGGAAGAAGCTGTCATGGAGGCCATCCGCAAGTTAGAAGGTGGCAGGTAAATGAACAGCAAGGTTTGCGTCAGAGTGCCGGCAAGCACGGCCAACCTGGGCCCGGGCTTCGACTGCCTGGGCATGGCGCTGAATCTGTACGCCTGGCTGGAGATGGAATACGCGGACCGCACGACGATACGCCTGATCGGCGACAATGTGCAGGGACTGCCTGAGGACAAGTCGAACCTGATCTACCAGGTCGCGCAGCAGGTGTTCGCCCGCGCGGGGTTGCCCGAGCGCGAGCTCAGCATCTCGATGTACAGCGACATCCCGCTGACCCGCGGCCTGGGCAGCAGCGCATCGGCGATCGTCGCCGCGCTGGCCGCTGCGAACGCGCTGATCGGCCACAGGCTGTCGAATGACGAGCTGTTCCAGATCGCCACGCAGATCGAGAACCACCCGGACAATGTGGGCGCCTCGCTGTTCGGCGGCATCGTCGCCGCGATGTGGGACGGGAAACGGGCGTCCCATGTGCGGCTCGAGCCTCCTGAGCATCTCGAGGTGCTCGTCGTCATACCGGAGTACGAGCTGTCGACGAAGCATGCGCGTGCCGTGTTGCCGGGGGAAGTTTCGCTGCAGGACGCGGTCTATAATCTCAGCCACTCTTCGGTGCTTGTAGCGGCACTCGCCACAGGCCGCCTCGACCTCATCCGCGAGGCGATGCGCGATCGCCTGCATCAGCCCTATCGGGCTTCGCTTGTGCCGGGCATGACGCATATCCTGGAGCATGCGACGGAGCATGGCGCGCTCGGCGTGGCGCTCAGCGGCGCCGGACCGACGCTGCTGGCGCTGGTGGATGCGCGGAGCGGACGGAATGACGATCTTGAGGCATTCATGATCGACACTTTGCGAGCTTCCGGTATCCCCGCCAGGACGATGTGGCTCAAGCCTGAAGGCCGAGGCGTGGCAATATTGACACCCGATGACAAAAGTTGTACATTTATCGAGAAGCTCAAAGGAGAACTGCAGGCATGATACGCGTGGCGATATTGGGACCGGAAGGTACGGTGTCGGAGGAGTCGGCACAATATTTCCTGTCCGGACTGGATGTGGAATTGATCCCGTATCGGGTCATCTCGGATGTGTTCTCGGCCACCGTTGAAGGGCGGACCGATTACAGCGTGATCCCGATCGAGAATACGATAGAAGGCTCCGTGAACCTGCATATGGATTGGCTGATACACGAGGTGGATCTGCCGATCCAGGCGGAGTGGGTATACCCGCCGCGGCAGAATCTGATCGGCTATGCCGTGAGGAAGCCGGACGGGGAACCGGATCTGTCTGCGATCCGCAAGGTGATGAGCCATCATGTGGCGATCGCCCAGTGCAGTCAGTATCTGAAGACGAAGCTCCCGCATGTGGAGCTGGAGAGCGTCAGCAGTACCGCCGAGGGAGTGCGGCTCGTGAAGAGCCTCGGCAAGTCGGGATTCGCCGCCATCGGGACCGAGCTGGCGGCGCGCAGATACGGGCTGGATGTGCTCGCGAAGGATATCCAGGATCATGCCAACAACTTCACCAGATTCCTCCTGATCGGGCGGGAGAAGATCGAGGTCAGGCCGACCACGAGCTACAAGACGAGCTTCCAGATCACGCTGCCGGAGGATTATCCGGGAGCGCTGCATCAGGTGCTGTCGGCATTCGCCTGGCGCCGCATCAACCTGACGCGGATCGAATCGCGTCCGACGCGGAAGAAGCTGGGAAGCTACTATTTCCTGATCGACATAGAAGGTTCACTGGATTCGGTACTGATCCCTGCGGCGGTCGCGGAGATTGAGGCGATCGGCTGTCAGGTTCGTATATTGGGCTCATACCCAAGCTACTCTTATGAAACATTCCATTCGGAGGTGTAGGTATCGATGTCGCAGCAATGGATCTATCTGAACGGCGAATTTGTTACCAAGGAGAATGCGGTGGTCTCCGTCTATGACCACGGGTTCCTGTACGGTGACGGCATATTCGAGGGCATCCGCATTTACAACGGCAACATCTTCAAGTGCAAGGAGCATCTGGACAGGCTCTATGATTCCGCGAAATCGATCACGCTGGAGATCCCCCTCACTTATGAGGAGATGCAGGAGGCGCTGGTGGAGACGATCCGCAGGAACGGTCTGCGCGACGGCTATATCCGTCTCGTCGTATCCCGCGGTCCTGGCAATCTCGGCCTCGATCCGAGACGCTGCCCGAAGGCGAACGTCGTCATCATCGTCGAACAGCTCGCCCTGTACCCGGAGGAAGCGTACAAGAACGGCCTGACGATCGTCAGCGTGTCGACGCGCCGCAACCTGCCGGATGCGCTGAATCCGAGGGTGAAGTCTCTCAACTACCTGAACAATATCCTGGCGAAGATTCAGTCCAACCTGGTCGGCGCTGGCGAAGCGCTCATGCTGAACAGCCAGGGCTATGTGGTCGAATGCACAGGAGACAACATCTTCATCATCAAGAATGGCATCATCTACACACCTCCGACTTATCTCGGCGCGCTCGAGGGCATCACGCGCAACGCGATCATCGACATCGCCCGCCGCGAGGGCTATACGGTGAAGGAAGAGCCGTTCTCGCTGCATGAGGTGTACATCGCCGACGAGGTGTTCCTGACGGGCACCGCTGCCGAATGCATCGCGGTTCGCGAAGTCGACTCGCGCGTCATCGGCGAAGGCAAGGCCGGCCCGATCACCACGCACCTGCTCGAGGAATTCCGCAAGGTCGTCGACAAGGATGGCGTGAAGGTGAACTATTCGTGACAGAGGGACGGGGGTTTTGTCACACGTTGTGTGACAAAACCCCCGTTTTCAATGATTGCTCTCTCCGGTTGGAGGGGGCGTTTTTGTTCTGGGCGTGTAGACTGTGTTTGAAACGGCCAATTCCTCTGGTTGTCCAAGCAACGGCCATCAGCGACGCGATTCGAGCGTATCCGAACGACTTCGCTTTCTAACGGAAAAGATGACCTGATCTGCAGCACATTCACACATGTCGTCAGAAAAATTCGCCAATCGCAGCTCTGATGTCCGTGAGAATATCATCAGGCTCAAGAGCCTGATCATGTCAACCATGTCCGTAAGACGGACCGAACTGCGGACCAGCGCGTGAATCGGATGGATCCAACTGATTGCTGCTTTCTGCCCGTAATGTAAATCCAATCAAATTAATATATCTATGAATCAAACCATACATATATAATAGATGGTAGACTGGCAGAGAAAAGGTGGGTCGAATGAAAAATACGCGCGTCAATCTGTTGTCCAAATTCTTGATCTCTTATCTCCTGGTGCTATTCTTTCCGATTGTGATCTTCCTCGGATACTACTATTCGTACTCCACGAAACTGGTCGAAGAGAAGGAAATGGACTGGAATGACCATATCATCGGCCAATTCATGAATTCGATGGACATCTTCACCAGCTATGTCTATGACCTGCCGGCGGAATTGATCGCCAACCGCGAGATCAAGTTGTACATGACTGACGAGAGCGATTACCAACGCATCATCGTGGCCAATGAAATGCGCAAATACAATGCGACGGACGCGTTCATCTACAACACCATGCTGTATGTGAAGAGCGTCGGCTATTTCTTCGCGAAGACGGGAAGCGTGTATCATATCGAGGATTTCAGGAAGAAAGGCGTCGGCTATGTGGGATACGTATACGAGGACTGGCCGGTGGAAGCGATGGTGGCCGAACTGAATGCACTGACGGAACCGAGGGTACGTCCGGTCGAGGATGTCATCGTGCCGGGCAACAATCGTCTGCGCATGTTAACCTTCGCGCTGCCTCTGCCGCTGGGTGGAGAGAACAGCCCGGGGGCGTTGCTCATCATGGTCGAGGAGCAAACCATCGCCAGGCTCATCCGTTCGGTGTCCGAAGCCTATACGGGGCATTTCTACATCTATGATCAAAACGGGCAACTGCTGTTTGCATCCGAACATGAGGCCTACCGCGCTCCGACCTTATCCAGCCAGGCTGCACAGAGGCATCTGGCGAACGATTCGCATGGCTCAAAGATCGTAGAGACGGATGGCGAGAGAATGATCCTCTCACAGATCGTCTCGGACAAGAACGGCTGGCGGTATGTCAGCGTCATCCCGCTGGAGGATACTCTGCATGATATACGCACCTTGCAACGCAATACGCTTTTGTTGCTCATCAGCGTCCTGATCATCGAGCTGGTTATCATCTACATCTCGATCCGCAACAACGTTCATCCGATCAAGCGGCTTGTCCAGAACGCACTGGATGTATTTGATATAAACAAACCTGACAAGATGAATGAGATCGAAACGATCCGTTACGCGCTGGACCATCTGTCTGCCGCCAACAGCACGCTGGATGAACGGGTGAAGCGGTCGATGCCTGTCGTGCGTGACAACCTTCTCTATCAGATGGTCAGCGGACATTATGCGGACTGGAAGCTGTTCACCCAGGAAGCAGCCGCGTACGGGATTCAATTCACTTATCCTCTCGCCTCCGTCGCGGTCATCCACTGCCGCACCGGTGACGCGGATTTGAGCAGCATAACAGAATGGTTGAGAGAACAGGAACATAAGCTGCCTCGACAGATGAACGGTTATTTCTTCAAGAGCGTGTATCTGCATGAATTGCTGTTTGTGTGTTCCCATACGGATGACGTGCAGCCTGAGATGATCCTGAGGAATATCCGTTCGATGCTGGCCGAGCAACTGAACGTGCAGTCGATGATCGGCATCGGCAGTCCGCAACCGGCGCATGCGCCAGAAGCTTATCATCATTCGTATCTGCAAGCGCTGCGCGCTGCTGAACATCTGCGGATGCACAGCGAGCCGGGAATCCTGAAGTTCGACGAGATGTCCGCAACCAGGATGAGTTCTTTCAGCTATAACGGCGATCTTCTGCAATCGCTGGAGCTGGCTATCCTGAAATCGGAAGCCGAAGCGATCCGTGCGATTGTGAAGCGCATCCTCGAATCGATGGCCGGAGGAGGACTTGCGCCGCATGCTGTGAAGGCGATCTATCTGAACACGATCGGCGTCATCATCGCCGGTCTGCAGCGTTTTCAGTCCGATGACCAGAACCTGCTTGCGCTTGCGACGGCAGCCATTGATAACCGGTATTCACTGGAGCAGATGATGACGATTCTGGAAGACAGCTGCAACAAGCTGTGCGAGCTCATCCAGAGAACGATCCCCGAAGTCAGGGCGGCCAGCGCAGAGAGCATCATCGCCTACATCGAGGAGAAGGGAACCAATCCAGACTTTTCGTTGCAAATGATCGCCGATCACTTCGGCATGACGATGTCGAACTTCAGCTACCACTTCAAGAAAACGTTTGGCCAGAATTTTAAGGAGTATGTGGACAAGTACCGTATGCAGAGAGCGATCCAATTGCTCAGAACGACGGACGACCCGCTCGAGACGGTGGCGAGGGAGAGCGGTTACACGAATACCTCGAGCTTCATCCGCACCTTCAAGAAAATGGTCGGCACAACACCCGGTCAGTTTCGCGAAGCGAATCGCGGATCGGATTGACGATTTTTGAACGTTTGCAATATTTCAAAGCTCCATCCCGCAGCCAAACAGGAACCCGCGAAATTTAAGCGCTTTCAAAAAATGCTCATCACTCAAAAACTGTCCATTTACTCGCCTTCACCTCGCCTGTTAGATTGGGGTTGGAAGCCTCCCGGGACTTCAGCTTCCGACATAATACCATTAATTGGGGGTAATCGGATGCGCAAGAAAGCGATGCTATGGCTGGTATGCTGCATGCTGATCGGTGCAGCGATCCTGACGGGTTGCAGTCAAAAAAATG